>Ga0209167_10000148_pt1 | contig 68070 bp, 54 predicted proteins | sample Coa_R1_9_FD_187154 | JGI IMG/M metagenome (GOLD analysis project Ga0209167, IMG submission 187154) | Surface soil microbial communities from Centralia Pennsylvania, which are recovering from an underground coalmine fire - Coalmine... | ecosystem: Environmental > Terrestrial > Soil >... | reverse complement strand
TTATGGGTTACCGGGATCTTTGGATGCTGAAGGCAGCGTTGGATGAGAATCAAACTTCGTTGAAGAAGCAGGTGGCGTAAAATGATTTCAACCGCCGCTCACCTCCAACGACGAACGAGACACCTTCATTCACAGATTTTCTTCTTCCTCCGCTCACGTTCTACGAATACTTAGACCTGCTAGGCCGAACGAGCCTGGTGAATGTACCAAACATCGTGGACGACGAGACAGAAGGCACGTTTTCTACACGGGACATTGACGAACTAAACGACAACTTCATTTATTATTTGAATTTCGGGGGCTATCCTGAGGTGATGTTTTCGCCTCAAATACAATCCGATCCGGCACGTTTCATAAAAAGTGACATTATCGACAAGGTGTTACTAAGAGACCTGCCGAGCCTGTATGGAATCGAGGATATTCAAGAACTCAACCACTTGTTTACTTCATTGGCTTTTAACACCGCTAATGAGATTTCACTTGGAGAGCTTTCCATAGACTCCGGAGTTGCAAAGAATACCATAAAACGATACATAGATTATCTTGAGGCGGCCTTCCTTATTAAAATCGTCCATCGCATAGGGCATAATTCCAAGAGGTTTCGCAGAGCAGACTATTTCAAGGTCTATCTTACTAATCCATCGATGCGCGCAGCATTGTTCTCTCCCTTGACGGCACAGGACCCTGAAATTCCGCACCTTGCCGAGACCGCAATATTTGCGCAATGGTTTCACAGCGGCGTAGAGCTGAATTATGCCAGATGGAAAGACGGAGAAGTGGATATAGTTTTTCTTGGCGGCAAGCGGCAGAAAGCAGTTTGGGCGGTCGAGGTTAAATGGTCGGACGCACCTTGTGAGCATCGTTCAGAGCTTAAGAGTCTTATTAGTTTTTGCCTTCAGAATAAGTTAGAGGATACTTTGGTTACCTCAAAAACAAGATCACTCGAATGTAAAGCAGGTGGAATAGATGTAGAATTCATGCCCGCTAGCTTGTATTGCTATGCCGTGGGATTCAACATCATTCGCGCGCGGAAAGGTAGGCTGCTTTTCAGGAGAAGAAACAAAGAGAAACAAGCCACATGAACTACATTTATTGCCGAAGGTTGAAACCAGCATCGACATCTGAGGCAAACCAGGAGACGCCCTGGCAGAAACTCGACCGTGCCTTCCGCTCCGTCCTGACCGTCTCCAAGGCCGACCTGCTCAAGGCAGAGGCCAAAGAGAAGCGCCTAAAGAAGCGAAAGCAGGCGAAGTCGAAGCGGGCACCTGAAGCGACCTGAAGGGGGTCAAAATGGCGATTATCGGCGAGACACGGTGCCCACAATGCCACGGGCAAGGAAAGCGGGCCGACGGCTCGACATGCGCGCTATGCAACGGCACCGGGAAAATTCCGCTCCACGACAGTCCCGATGAGTAATCCGACTAAAAGGGCAGCCGTGGAGTTGCCAAGTATATTCTTACCCTTCGAACGCTACCGGGGCCTTGGCCAGATGGTCTGATGCGCACCAACCCGCAAGGGCTCAAAGGCCGGCATCGGCATGGATAACTATATAGGTACTTGCCAGCCTTGTTCGGTTCGGGTAGAGTCCGCAGACGTATCTGACCTGAATCGGGAATTTGACCCCTTCAGCCCTTGGGGTCGACGCTGACCGAGACTAGTTGACTGTGCCGGAGGAGGATGTCGATGAACAAGCGTCTCTTTACGCGTATCAGTCTGTTCGCCGCGCTCACCGCTTTGGCCTGCGGCCTGGTGGGCGGCGTTAACTTGGCTCAGGAGGAGGAAGGCAGCGCCGAAGCTCAAGCGGGCCGCCCGGGGCCCAAGCCCATGTTTACCACGCTGACTCCGCGCTATCTCCAAAACCTGCTGGCTCCGCTGAGTCCGACGGTGGCCAACTGGTCCGGCAGCTTCATGACCGGCGGCGTGACCTACCCCTTCACGATGGTTGGGACCGATCCCGCGTTGACCAACACGTCGACAACGGTGACCGCGTACATCATCCCCATCAAGATCGTGGTCGCCGGCAAGACGTTTGACCCTGCAGGCGTGGTGAGCAAGGTTACCGCTTCGCCGATCTTCAACGGGGGCATCACCTTTGACCAGGGCGGGACGTCCCTGGGTAACACCCAGTATATCGACGCCTTCCAGCGCGGTAACTTCTATGGCGACGTAAAGACCAACACCGGCTACCACGTTCTCCTGAATGCAGTCGTCGAGCCGGAGCAGACCTTGAACGTTCCCAAGCAGGACGGCTCGGTGGGCAACCCGTTCGGGTTCGGCCAAGTGGGTATCGTCAACATCAACTATTTTGACGCCCACCTGCAATCGATCATCTCAGGGATAAGCGCAATCACTCCTGCGAGCTTCCCCATCGCGCTCACCGAGAACGTCTACCTGAGCAACAACAAGGGCCTCTTCGGCTGCTGCATCGGCGGATACCACAGCGCGTTTGGCAGCTCGTCCGCGCCCCAGACGTACGCGCACGCCACTTATATCCCCAAGACGGGCGTGTTCGCGGAAGACGTCGCGGCGCTGTCCCACGAGGCGGGCGAATGGGTGGACGATCCGTTTGTCAACAATGGCGCCCCGAACACGGGCGGGTGCAGCGGTAACCTGGAAGTGGGTGACTCGCTGGTGGAGCACGATTACACCTACATGCTAGGCGGCTTCACGTATCACCTGCAGGACCTGGTGTTCCTCGACTACTTCTCCGGCAACAATTCGCTGCAAGTGAACGGCTGGTACAGTTTCCAGAACGAGAAGACGGCGCAATGCCAGTGAATTAGGACGCTGACCGCGCATCGTCAAAAGCCCGCTTCCGTTGAGGCGGGCTTTTTTGTGCAAGAAGCCTAGCCCTCACTAAAAGCACAGACCCCGCCCTCGGGTCTGCGCTCCTTTCGGCGGGCAATCGATCCGCGGTCCACCGCGAGGCGACATCGCCGCCCACTGTGCTGTGGCGTCCCGCGCGTTGCGGCTACGCCGCCCTGCTGTGCGGAAAGGCTCCGCCTTTCCGAGACGCCGCCCTCCTCTCTCTTTCGGGTTTGTTCGAGGCAGGCTCTGCCTGCGTCGAAGGTCGTTGCGAGGTGTGTAAGCCCTTCCACACAAAAAGGACGCAGCGATCCAGGGCAACAGCGGTCACACGAAGATATCGGGAGTCACGCCAGACCGAAGGCCTGCCGCCGCGAGGCAGAGCCTCGCGGCGGATATCTTTCGCTAAGCCTTCCGGAAAGGCGTAGCCTTTCCGCACAGCAGGGCGGCCGAGCCGCGGGGGAAGCAGCCTAGTGAACAGGAGGGCGGCAGTTGGTAGCCACGGCACCGCGTGGTGGGTCAATTTGACGGATGTAGAGGCGAGTTTACCTCGCCAACCTGGCGGCATAAAGCCGCCTCTACCGGAAACTGACCCACTCGACGGCACCGGTTGTGTGCCGTGGGTTCTTTTCTTCCCGCAGATCAAAAGCCCACGGCACCAGAATCGTGCCGTGATGGCTACCAATTCCAGGGCAGGTTTCGAGCCCCGACAGGGCGGCCGAGCTACCTACGTCCTGGGAGCGCGGCCATCCTGGCCGCATTTCTTGCTGCCCCTCAATTGGCGGGCGAGACGCCCGCGCTCCTAGCCTACGCGTACACAAACTGGCCGTTCTCGCCCACGCTGACGCGGATGGCGACGAGTTTCTCGCCTTCCGCCATGCGCCCTAGAATCTGACGCGAAATTTCCGGCAGCAGCGTGTTGGTCAGAATGTTGTCAACGTTGCGCGCTCCGCTTTCCACCTCCGTGCAGCGGTGCGCCACTTCGTCGATCAGGGCGTCGTCAAACATCAAATCGATCTTGTGGTTCTCGTGGATGCGGCGTTTGATCTTGCCCAGCTTCAACCGGATGATCTGCTTCATGGCCTCATCGCGGATGGGATAGAAGGGGATGATGACCATGCGGCCGAGAAACGCCGGCTTGAAGATTTTGTTGAGCTCGGGCTTCATCGCCTTGACGAGGCCGTCGGGCGTGGGCGCGGTCTCAGGGTCGGCCGTGAGCTTCATCATCGTGTCGGTGCAGGCGTTGGTGGTGAGGATGATGATGGTGTTCTTGAAGTCGATTTCGCGGCCTTCGCCGTCTTCCATGTGGCCCTTGTCGAACACCTGGTAGAAGAGCTCGAGCACGTCAGGATGCGCCTTCTCCACCTCGTCGAGCAGCACGACGGCGTAAGGCCGCCGCCGCACGGCTTCGGTGAGTACGCCGCCTTCGCCGTAGCCTACGTATCCAGGCGGGGAACCCTTGAGGGTCGAGACCGTGTGGGCTTCCTGGAATTCCGACATGTTGATGGTGATCAGGTTGTGCTCGCCGCCGTAGAGCAGGTCAGAGAGCGCGAGGGCGGTTTCCGTCTTGCCGACACCGCTCGGCCCGATGAGCATGAAGACGCCGATGGGCTTGTTGGGGTCGTCGAGGCGGGCGCGCGAGGTCGAGATGCGCTGGCTGATGATTTCGAGGGCGTGCAGTTGCCCGATGACGCGCTGTCCGAGCAGGGTGGGCAGCTTCAGCACCGTGTCGATTTCGTCCTTCATCATCTTGCCGGCGGGAATGCCCGTCCAGGCGGAGATGACTTCGCCGACGATTTGTCCGTCCACGCAGACGCGCATCAGCGGATTTTCGCCCTGGAGCGCTTCGAGCTCTTTCTCGAGCTTCGCGAGTTCGGCGCGCAACTGCTCGGGGGTCGCCGCCGGCTGAGGCGCAGTCGCCGTCGCGGCACCCGCCGCGGCGGTGGGATTCTCGCCAGCTACGGCGCTAGCCGCCGCGCCGGTCGCGACGTCGGCGGTCACGGTGACGCGTCCACCGTCGCCCGCATGGCTGGCGGGCGCGGCCGCGGGCGCCGCCGCGTGGCCGTCGCCGCCGATGCTCGCTTCGAGCTGCGCGCGGATGTCGCGCAGGCGTTCCACCAGCCCGCGCTCCTTTTCCCAGCGTTCGGTGAGACGCGTGAGACGTTCGCGCGTCTCCACTTTCTGCTGGGCGATTTCCGCCAGCCGCTCGCTGTGGTCGGCGCCTAAGGCCGTCTCGCGATTGAGGATACGCTCCTGCACTTCGAGGTCGTCGAGCTGACGCGTGGCGTCCTCGATGGCGGGCGGCGTGGCACTTTGTCCGAGCGCCAGCCGGGCGCACGACGTATCAAGCACGCTGACGGCTTTATCCGGTAATTGACGGCCGGCGAGGAAGCGATGGGACAGGCGGACGCCGGCGTTGACGGCCTCGTCGAGGATGCGCACCTTGTGGTGCTTTTCGAGCGAGCCGACGATGCCGCGCATCATCACCATGCACTGCGTTTCGGTTGGCTCCTCGACCTTGACCACCTGGAAGCGGCGCGCCAGGGCGGGGTCCTTCTCAAAGTATTTCTTGTACTCGGACCAAGTGGTGGCCGCGATGGTCCTGAGTTCGCCGCGCGCCAGCGCCGGTTTCAGCAGGTTCGCCGCATCATTCTGACCCGCCTGGCCACCGGCGCCGATCATGGTGTGGGCCTCGTCGATGAACAGGATGATCGGGATGGGCGACGACTTGACTTCCTCGATCAGGCCTTTCAGGCGGTTTTCGAACTCGCCCTTGATGCCCGCGCCGGCCTGGAGCAGCGCCAGGTCAAGCGTACGGACGGTGACATTGTGCAGCGGCGGCGGAACATCGCCGTGAGCGACGCGCAGTGCGAAGCCTTCGACGACCGCCGTCTTGCCGACGCCCGCCTCACCGGTGAGGATGGGATTGTTCTGGCGACGCCGCATCAGGATGTCGATCACCTGGCGGATTTCGAAGTCGCGCCCGAGCACGGGATCGACTTTGCCTTGCTTGGCGTTCTCCGTGAGATTGACGGTGAACTGGTCGAGGTTGGGCGTCTTGCCGCCGGCCTTGGGCGCGCCGGGCGCCGCTGCCGGACCCGCGGCCTGAGTCGCGGCGGCCAGAGCTTCTTCACTCGACTCTCCGATGATGGTCAGGAAGTCCTTGCGCAGCGCCTCGGCCTGAATCTTCTGGAACTCGCGGCTGATCTCGCGCGTGAGGCGAGCCAGGTCTTCGTCGGTGACGAGCGCGAGAATCGCGAAGCCGCTGCGGACCTGGCCCGCGCCGTAATCAATCGAGCCGATGGTCCAGGCCTGGGTCAGCATTTTGACCAGCGTCGGACTGAGCGCCGGCGTGCGAGCGTTGCCCGTCTTGAGTTTGTCGAGGCTGCGCGCCAGTTCGCCGGAAAGCCGCGAGCGGTCGACGCCGAACTGTTTGGCGATGTAGAAGAAGTCGCCGTCCGGCGCGTCGAGCAGCTTCATCAGGAAGTGCTCGACTTCGATGTCGTAGTGGGTACGCGACAAACAAAGCCCGGCCGCGCCCTCGAGCGCGCCGCGCGTCGCGTCATTCAACTTGCCGATCAGGGATTTCAGATTCGGACCCATGGTTGCCTTCCCTTCATAGGTTGAGGATTGTGTCACCCGCGTCGTGGCCGAGAGGCTGGGATTTCGCCCAACTGACCCAGCCGAGCCGCGGCGCGGTTTCGCCTTCACTGCCCATCTCGCACCGGGGTACTTCGTCCTGCTTGAGCATGAGCTGGAGTTCAAATTCAAATTCGCCGTTCGAGAAGAAGCGGGTCAGGGCGCGCAGCGGCTCGTAGGCAGTGCCTTCGGGCAGGAAATCGAGGTATTGGGTGAGCGTCAGCGGACCCACTTTGATTCGCACGCGCGACTTGTGGTCCCAGATTTCGTCGCCGACCACCGCGCCGAAACCCAACTGCTCGGAGTAACTGTCGCCATCCTGAAACTCGCATTGGGTATCGGGGTCAATCCGGTACCAGGCGCCCGCGAACTGCTCGACCTCGACAGGCACGCCGAAGTAGTCGGCGAGTATCTGTTCGAGCGCGGCCGCCGAGCGGGGCTGCGGCCCGAGCAGGCCGGTGTAGTACATCAGCGACTCGTCGAGCGCCGACTGGCGCTCCTGAAGTCCTTGGGTTCCCAGCCCGACGAGGTCCAGCAAGTGGTGAGAGAAGCGGTCGAATTCGCCGCGCTCGTAGGCAATCGGGAACCGGTACTTCTCCCACGCCTGGTAAAAGAGCGACAGGATGCGGTGGTTGAAGAGGTCGAAGAACGCCGCGAGCGTTTCGTCCTTGGCGCGTTCGCGCTCGAGGATCAGCTCGGTATAGCAGTAGGGCAGCACTCCCAGCGGCCCCGTCAGACCCATGAAGTTCACCGCCATCTGGGGCGGGGCGCCCTCCGGCCAATCAATCGAGTGGATCTGGCTCGCCGGGAAGCTGAGCGTGTTGTGCACGTGGAACCGCACCGCCTCTTCCGCCGGGCCGGCAAATCGCCCCACCGGCTGGCGCGTGCCTCCCAGGCGCTGGAGCAGGCGGACGGCCTGGAAGAACTCGAAAGAGCAGGGGTGCTCGCGCAGACGCGCTTCGATCGCCGTCGAGTCTACAGCAGGATTTTCCGTCCCGCGCGCGGTGGCCATTCGCGGAGCGCCTCCTTTCTCTGCCGGGTTGTCGCCACGAGCTGGCTGAAGCTGTTCAGGGAAGCGTACTGGGCCAGAAAGTGCTCGAGCACGCTGCTGAAAAGATAAGCGCCTCCGCCCACAAACTGGTTCTCGTCGAGTTCCAGTTCCACCCGGGTCCCGCGCGCGAAAGTAATGCCGTGTTCGGAAACCACGCGCGCAAAGTGCGGACGGCTCTTAACGCCCACAATGCCTTCAATCACCTTCGCGGAGAAGGCGGTGCCGGTAAACTCGTAGAGCTTGAGAATCTGCTGGAGCGCCTCTTTGCCGTCTTCGACCAGGGAAAGGTAATTCAGCGACAAGTGGGAAATCAAGCGCCAGAACGCGCCCTTGCCCACGGGAGGACGCAGGGTGGGCGTGGGTTTTTTGAGCGCCACAATGCGCTTGATGCCCGTCATGCCTTCCATCTCGAAGTCGCCGTCCTGGCTGCCGAAGGGCAGGCGCGCCGGCAGGTCGCGGTTGGTGCAGGTGGTGCGAATGGTAACCGTATCCGCGTCGGGCCGGACGGGACGCAGCGACATATCGACGAGAGAAAGGAAGACGTCGGTGGCCTCGTCGTCGGCACGGCCCGAGGCGCGGCGCGTGGCCAGCCAGAAACAGCCTTGCTTGTCGCGCCGGCTGCCGTGGCGGAAGGAGTAGAACGGCTCATAGCGGACGATCTGCTGAGTTTGGGCGTCGACGCTCGCCACTTCGTCGATGGAAAAGACCTCGGTCGCATTGGGACGCCGGACATCGGGAACCACGGGGTATTCATATTTCTGCTGGTTCAGCAGAATGGGCTCGGCGGTCTGCGGGAACAGATTGATGATGGGAGTCGCGGCGAGCTGGAAGGTATCGGGTTTGACGCCCAGTTCCAGGCGCTGGCGGCGTTCTTCACCTTCGACGTGCGAGACCAGGAAGATCAGTTCGGCGCGGTCTTTGAATCCCGCCTTCCAGACCTCGTCGAGACCCGTGAGATCGAAAAAGAAGAACTTCTCGGGGAAGGTGAAATATTCCTCGAGCAGACGATAGCCGAGAAAGGAGCGTCGCGCGTAGGGCAGCACGCCCTCATTTTCAGCGAAGCCCACCGGCCGCAGGCGCGCCGCGGAGAGGGTTACGGGCTTCGAACGGGTGTTGGTAGGATCGCGAACGACGATGCGGGTCAGCCCGGCGTCCAGCGCTTCGTAGAGGGTGTGAACCAGCGCACTCTCGCCTGCCAGGTGAAACCGCAAGCCGTCCATCCCGATTCCCGGAAACTTGGCGTCGCCCGTGGTGCACAACTCGAGCCGCAAGGCGCCCTCGGAATCAGCCGCCTTGAGGGCGGGCTGGAGACGGTCGGGCGTTTTCCACTCGGCGGCGGTGATGGAGAGCGGCCACAACGTGGTGTTGTAAGTCGTGCGGAAAACACAAGGGACGCCGCCTACCGGCCGGGAATAGAGGACGGTATCGCGCGGAATGGGCAGTCCGGTTGAAAGCTTGCCTTGCTGGGGATCGAGTACGAACTGGACCACGGACATCGACGGGATGGGGCGGACGAGTTGAGGGTAGACGACGCTGAGCAGCGCTTCGGTCAGCTCCGGGAACTCGTCATCGATCTTCATGTGGACACGGGCGGCAAGGAAGGCGAAGGCTTCGAGCAGGCGCTCGACGTGAGGATCCTCGCACTTGGCGGGCTCGAGGACCAGGCGCGCCGCGACCTTGGGATAGCGCTCGGCGAAGCCCACCGCCAGTTGGCGGAGGTAGGTCAGCTCGCGCTCGTAGTAGAGCAGCAGCTCATCCCGCATCCGCTTCTCCCTTTACCTGGCAGGCGCCGCTCTTGAGCTCGATCAAGGTGTCAAAGGAGACGTGCTCGGGGGTCTCCGCCATCAGGATCCCTTCAATGCGCAAGCGGAGACTGAACGCGCTGGTCTGCGAAGAAACCTCCTGCGGCTCAACGTGGACGTTGGTGAGGCGCGGCTCGAATTCCTTGATGATCGACTGGATGGCCCGGAGCAGCTTGGCCTGGTCTTTGGAGGAAGTGGCGCTGTAGGAACTCAAGTCCGGGAGCCCGAACACATAAAGGGATTCGTTGAGTTCAGCCAGCGATTCATCAGGTTCCACGGCGACGCGGCGGGTATTGAGCAGCCATTCCAGGTCGCGGCGCACGCCCTCTTTCAAGCGGCGCACCGACTGGGCGCGAGTGAGGGGCGCCTCAGCCGAACTGCGGGGCTCTTGATCGATCAGCCGGTCGACGACCGACAGGGTGACCGTAACATCGGATCGGGTTCGCTCCATCCTTCATCATCCGGAAGTCAAGGCCTGCACGGGACTGAGGCGGCAGATGCGGTCAAACATCTGCTGCTTAAGTTTGGCATCTCCCTGTATGCGCTTGCTCAGCTTCATGATCGTGGCGAGCGCCTGCGCCACCAGTTCGTGGTCCTCCCAGTCCTCCAGCTTGTTAGCGTCCACCGCGGCCGCCAGGTCGTCAAGCATGGGCTGGGCGATGGCGTCCTTGCCAGCCGACACGCAGAGTTCAACCAGCTGGAGCTTGCGCAGGAAACGCCCGCGTCCTGACGGTTGCCGCGCGATCTCCTGCTGCATGATGTCCAGGGCCTTGTCGGGCTGGCCGGCGCGCAACGCCTCTTTGGCCAGAACGTAGCTGTCAACGAATTTCTTCTGCCAGCCGGGAGCGGCGCGGTCGTTGCTTGTGGCCGGAAGCGTCGTCGCGGCCGGCGGCGGAGTTGAGCCGTCGGCGGCGGGAGTCGCGGGCTCGGCGAGCAGTTGTTTGAGCCACGCTTGCGTTTGTGAATTCGCCGCCGGCGTATCGTCCATCAAAGTCGCACCGGCCAGGTCGGGCAAGTCCTGCAACAGGGTTTTGAGTTCGGAGCGAATCGCCCTGGCGATGGGCTCATAGTCCGCGCCGAGCCCCACGCAGGCCTCGATGACGCAGCGTTGCAGGTCAAGCCAGGCGCGGCTGGAGGGCAGCGCCATGGCGTTCTCGGCGGCCTCGAGCAGTTGCTTCCAATTCTGGTCGAGTTCCAGACGCTTGATGTGCTGGCGAAGTTCGGTGGGCGGCGCTTCGAGCTTGGTGGGGTCCGAGGCGCCGACCGCGGCGCGCAATTCGCCCCAGCGGAGTCCGCGCAGCATCAGGTAGGGAGCGGGACTCAGTGGTTCGCGCTGGCGCAGGAACGCTGCGGCGCGGGCCACGCTGGCGACCGCCTCGCGGCGATCCTCAGGCTCGGAGCTGGTAGCCACCGAGATAAGAATGCTTGCCGCCGGCACGGCGGCGGCTCCACCCTGGCCGGCGGCGGCGGCTGCGGCAGCCTCCTCGGCAGGCGCTACTTCCACCGGGTCCGGTTCCGTCTCCCGCTTCTTCTCGAGCAGGGCGTGGACCACGCGGCGGACTTCCTCGAGCGCTTTCCTGAGGTCCCGAAAGGAGGGGGCATTGTCAGCGCCGAACTTTTCGTCGCAGAGTTTCTCGATCGTGCCCGCCCCCGCCAGGCAAGCGTCGAGGTCCTTCTCGGCTTGCGAATAAAATGCCTTGCTGGTCTCAGTGAAGGCCTTATCGAATGCCTCGGGAGCCAGCTTATTCTCCTTGAGTGCGGCCTCCCGGGCCTTCTTCTGGTCGGCGCTCTTGGCCTGATCCTCGTACCCGACCTTGCGCGACTCCTGATACTGAAGGAAACTGTGTCCTTCCTTGTTAAGGGGGACGCTGCCGACCGCGATATCGAGACGCGTGCCAAGCCACTCGAGCGGAGCCGCCCGCAGTTCCAGATCGCCGTCCTCCGCCAGCGGGTAAACCGTATCCCAGAATTTCTCCACCAGGCCTTGACAGAGAGCCAGCCCGTCCCGGAGTCCGGCGAACCCCTGTTTTTTGAGCAGTGCCTCAGCCAACCACGCCGCGAGTTGCAAGTCCTTGGTCTGAGCGGTGAGAGCCTCCTGAGCCAACTTGATGACCAGGGGATAGTCCGCCTTCTTGACCTCATGCTCCCAGACTCCGGCGGGCGCGCTGTCTTCCTCGCGGCGAGCTTCCTTGATCTTTTCGTAGAGCGGAGAATAGCGGAGATTCTCACCGCTAGGATTGGATCCGGGAACGGGCTGGAGCAGGGCTTCGTTCAGAGGCATAGTGGCTAGTTGACGGCTTGGGCGGCGGCCGCTGGGGCGTTGATTTCAAGGTGCCGCAGCTCCAGGAACGGGAACTCCTCCTCGTCCGCCACCAACATCTTCTGGCCGGCCGGCACAACTCGGCCTTCGTCGTCTTCTTCCCAGACCGTCGCGCGCCCCAGGCGGACCTGGTCATCAGAGTGTTGCGAGCAGAAGGGGGAAAGGACGGGCAGCAGTATCTCGCCCAGCTCCCGGCCCTCAAAGGACGGTCCGGTTCGAACCAGGGCGGGAATCCAAATCAGGTCGCGCAGCCGCTTGGGAGGTTCCATTTCGATCGAAGCGATGTGCCGGTAGGGAATCCACAGGTAGCTGCCGGCCGCGAAGATTTCGAGCCGCGGCCCGATCCGCGGATCGGCGTCCGAGAGGGAATGGAACGGGCGGCCGTTCAGCGTACCCGAGACGGGAGCGGATTCAGCCGTTTCCCCATCCTTCGTGTACTCCTTCTTGCGGAAGGCCTCCTGCCGTTCGCGTTCAGCATGCAGAGCGGAACGGTAGAGCAGGCACCCGAGCTGCGCGTTGCTGCCGGACTCTGCCAGGACGTCGAGCTGCTTTTCGGCGCGCTCGAAATCCCCGGCAAAACAGAGCAGTTCGAACAGGAAGATGCGGCGCTGGGTGTCGGTGGGATGATCACGCACCTCGGCGCTCAGCGCGCGCACCGCCTCCTGAAGTTTGCCGGCTTGATAGAGATCCCGTGCAGTCATGTCGCTAAGCGGAGGTGTTCTGTCCGATGTCCCAGCCGCCGTGGACCGTACCGGTTCCGCTGCCCGTGTCGGCCTGCGGCTTGTAGTCGACGGTCCCCGTCTCGAAAACAAACGAGACCGACTCCGAAGGAGTATCGCCCATCCCACCCGATCCGGACCACTGCACCGACGTGACGTAGACATTGGTGAATTTGAACACCAGGTATTCGATCGGACCGCCTGTGCCAGCGGACTTCTGCAGGGTTACCTGGCCGGTGGTAATGACCGAGCCGTCGCAGCACTTTTGAAAGAGGATCGGGCTGGAACTGTCAGTCGATTTCATAATGGAGAAGTCGCTGACCGAAACTTTGCCCGTACTGGGGCCCGTACCGGTGCCCACCGACGTCGAGTTCGCCGCTCCCCAACTGAAGGACATGATGTCAATCTCATTCGTGTGGTTCTTCTTCTGAGACTCACCCTGAATGCCGTCGAGCTTCAGAAATGCATCGTACGCCATAAAAAGACTTCCTCCTTTGGGATTCTGAGTTATCGCGGCGGGCCGGAACGGTTTTCGCCCTTTTCCGGCCCTCGCCGTCAATCCGAGCTCAGTCTTATCTTGCCGACTCCGGCAAATCCGCCACGAGCCTTAGGGACACTGTTAGCTCGTCTAATTGGTAGTGCGGCCGCAGGAAGGCCACCGCCTGGTACGCTCCAGGCTTGCCGGGTACGTCCATCACCTCGATCCTCGCCTCGCGCAAGGGGAACTTGGACTTGGCGGCGGCTGAGGCATTGTCGTCCAGCAGCACGTACTTGGAGACCCATTGGCTGAGGAAGCGCTGGCAATCCGACCGCGACATGAAGCTGCCGATCTTGTCGCGCATCATCGCCTTCAGATAGTGAGCAAACCGGCACATGGCGAGGATGTACGGCAACTGGGCGGACAGCCGGGCGTTGGCGTTGGCCGCGTCCTGGTCGTACACTTTGGGCTTATTGCAGGACTGGACGCTGAAGAAAGCGGCGTAGTCGGTCCCCTTGCAATGTACGAGCGGGATCAGACCCTGGTCGGCCAGTTCCTTCTCGCGGCGGTCGGTGACCGCGATTTCCGTCGGGCACTTGAGCGCGATATCGCCCTCATCAGTGCGGAACGTGTGGGCTGGCAGACCTTCGACCAGTCCGCCGCCCTCCACGCCGCGGATCGCGGCGCACCAGCCGTAATGCGCGAAGGCGTTGGTCAGCCTTGCCCCAAGCGCGTAGGCTGCGTTGCCCCACAGGTACTTCGTGTGGTCGGTCCCATCGACGCCTTCTTCATAGTTAAAGGCCTCGACCGGCTTGGTGTCCCTGCCGTAAGGCAGCCGCATCAGGACGTGCGGCAGGGTCAGCCCGACGTAACGGGAGTCCTCGCTCTGGCGGAAGGACTTCCACTTGGCGTATTCCGTGGTATCGAAGATCTTTCCAATATCCCGAGGATTCCCGAGTTGGTCAAAGCTCTCCAGGTTCAGCAGGTCAGAACCCGCCGCCGACAGAAACGGAGCGTGGGCGGCCGCCGAAACCTGGGAGACCTTTTCGAGCAGTTCCATATCTTCGGGATGCTTGCCGAACTCGTAGTCGCCAATCAGGGCGGCGAAGGGGTCACCTCCGAACACGCCGAACTCTTCTTCGTACACCTTTTTGAACAGGGCGCTCTGGTCGAACTCCGGCGCCCGTTGCAGGTCGCGCAGCAGTTCCTTTTTGGAGACGTTGAGGACTTTGATCTTGAGGTGGCTGCTGGTTTCGCTCTGATCCAGAAGGTATCTCAGGCCGCGCCAGGACCCTTCCAGCTTCTGGAAGGACGGATGATGCATGATCTCGGCCAGTTGGATCGACACTAAGTGGTCGATCTGCGCGATGCGCGCATTAATCATCATTTCGGCATCGCGAGCGATGGTCATCGAGCCTTCGAGCACCTGGGCCACGAATTCCTTCACCAGATTCTTGCCACGCTCCCGGCTCGCGGCGTCGGTACCCAGCCGTCCTTCTTCGACGATCTGGTCGAGCAGCCCTTTCTCCAGCGTTTTTTCAGCCGCCTGAGCTCCCTGCGGGGAGGTTTGTGGATTACCCATTGGATCCTCCTTCCTTGTCGTCCTTCTTGCCCTTCCCAAGCTCGGACTTCAGCTTCGCCATTGTGTCTGTATTGCCGACGGCGTTGAGCAAAGCTTCCTCCAGCTTGTCGTTGCCCTGCAGGCTGCCCCGTAGGTCACTGAGGCGGGTGCGCAGATCGAGTAGCTCTTTCAGGGGCTTCACTTGCTTGGCTACTTGCTCTGGAGAGAAGTCGTCAAGGCTCTTGAAATTCAAGTCCGCCTTGAGTTGAGGAGCATCCGCGTCCTCGCTGAGCTTATTCTCCACGGCAAACGACAGATGGGGCTTCATCGCTTCCAGTACCGTGTCGAAATTGTCGGGATTCACCTCGATGAACTTGCGATCCCTCAGCTTCGGCAAAGGCTGCTCAGGCTGCCCAGTAAAGTCGCCCAGCACCCCCATGACGAACGGGAGTTCTTTGATCTCGATCGCTCCGCCAACCTCGACGTCATAGGTGATCTGCACGCGCGGCGCGCGCACGCGATCCAGCTTGTGTTGCGTACTCTCTTTCGGCATACGATCTCCTTTCGATTGAACGAGTAGCAGAACCCTTCAGCGATTGGCAGCGTGGCGTACTTTTCAGGCCGACTCTGCTCCCAACTCAGAATCTTGAAGGCCCTTAAGGGCTGGAATTCCTCCGCTTACTACCGGGCCCCCGCACCGGACAAAAACTCGTCGCGATGCGGCATACTTCACCACAGCGTCGATGCCGTGTCAAGGGTTTTTCGCTCGGAAGAGGCGTGCATCCGGCCCCATTTGGATGGTGATTGGACCTGCACCGCGCCGCCTCGCCCCTTGGCCCTGAAAGTTCATCGCGCCACCGTCCGTCACGGCTGCTTTTGCCTGATTCTCGGCCGCTCTCTGGACTTCGAACTAGCTCCATCGTCCCCGAAGAGATGAGAGGGGATCGGCTACGGACTGGAACCGCACCAAGCGTACAGCGTCCCGGTCCTTGAGTGAGACCAGCGGCATGAGGCCCGCTTCGAGGATCTGCTCCGCGGATTCCTCGGTCAGTAGAGCTTCCGCGCAAGGTTTAACGGCAGACTCGCCGTCCTCCTGGTAGACGTGCAGCGGCAAGCCGTCGACCGCAGAGTGCGTGCCAGGTCGCATCTCCCAGCCGTCGTCGCTGAAAGCTTGGGCGAGCAGCAGCGCCACGGCGAAAGCGGGATTGCCCCAGAGATATTTCTCGTGGGACGGCTGCTGCGGCATCTCCTCAAAGTCGAACTGCTCCGTGGGGTCGGTCTGGCGGCCGTAAGGCAGACGCAGCAGGAAGCGGGGCAGCGCCAGGCCCGCCCAGCGTGCTTCCGGCAGCCGTCGGAACAGGCGCCAGGCCTGGACGCCCTCACTGCCGCTGTTGGGGTGCCAATCACGCGGGTCGGGGGTGGTCGCGAGCGACTTGCACCCCAGGAGCGCCGAATCTGCGGCGCCGACGAACGGCGCGCGCGCCGCCGCCCCGATCATTGCCAGGCGGCGTAGCAGTTCAACGTCCTCAAGCGTCGGCTCAAAGGTGTAGTTGCCGATCAGGACGCTCCAAGGCTCGGCCCCCGGCGTTCCAATCGACTTCTCTACCAGGAGCTTGTAAACGCCTGTGGAATGGAGATCGTCCGAGGAGAGCAGGTCGGCCGCCAGTTCGGCTTTTGACGCATCGAGCAGATAAAGCTTGAGCTGAGGACTGGTCTCGACCCGGCGGACCAGGAAATCAACGGCACGCCAGGCTGCCTCGAGGCCCTGGAAGTCGGGAGAGTGCAGAAGCACACCCATCGCGTCACTGATCGCGCGGTCGACGCGCGCGACGACTTCCGCCTGGCGAGGATCGACCCCAGCTACAAGGTGCGGTTCGACCACGCGCTTGACGAACTCCATCAACGGGTCAGGCGCGCGACTGGGTTTAGTCTCGGCAGAGCGAGTCTCGGTCTGCTCGATCATTTGGTCGAGCAAGTTTCCGGATACGAGGGACCCGGCGTCCGGTGGCGCGGGGGGACGGGAAACAGGCTCCGCCCCAGGCGCAGCGGATGCCGCGGCCGGCAGAATTCCCATCTCCCGGGCAGCCGCCTTGAAGGTTTGGGAGTTCTCCAACTTCTCGCGGGCCTCCCGCAGCTCACGAAACAGGTCCAAGCGCTCGAAGATGCGGTCCGGATGAAAATCGTCGAGCTCGCTGAAGCGCAGGGTAAAGTCTGAGCCGCGCGACAGGCTCAATTTGAGCGTGGCGCCGGCCTTACCGAGTACTTCCTCGAAGTTGTCGCGATCGACCAGGACGGCCCGTCGTCCGGCGAGCGGCTCCGACCCGCTGCGGTTCGCCCGCCCGCTGAAGTCCCCGAGGATGGCGATGCGAAACGGCGTCTCGGGGTCGGGACGTGCCACCGCTTTCTCGCGGCCCACGGCTACATCAATACCTACTTCACTCAACACAGCGCGTTTGGCCATGGAGATGCGACTCCTTCGCCCGAGGTCACGGCTTCCTGGTTTCGATTTGACGTGCCGCGCTATTATACGCGTCCCTGTCCGGCGCGCCAAAACATCCGGAATCTCATTTCAAGTTTGACTTAGCGACGAAACTCTTGTTAGTTTGAAGGCCTTATGAAGCGGCTGCAACCCGTCGTCTGGTCCAAAGGAACGTTCCTCAGCCCACAGCACTTGCAGGTGCAGGACCGTTTCCTGGAGAGCACGCTGGAGTTCCGTCTCTCGGCGTTGACCTACCAGCCCTGGGGATTCCGCGAACTGCGCATCGATCAGGAAGCTCTGGCCGGCGGTAGTTTCGCCATCTCTTCCGCCGCCGGAATCCTTCCCGACGGGCTGCCGTTTGAGATTCCGGACTCGGATGCCGCTCCGCCGCCCCGGCCACTCGCGCCTTCTTTCGACGCGGACCATACGACGTCCGAAGTGTTTCTGGCGATCCCACACTATCGCGAGCGCGGACTGAACGTGTCGGTGGCGAGCAAGAATGCCGACACGCGGTATCTGGCGGATGTGGTGATGGTGCGGGACGAGAACTCCGGGCTGTCGGAAAAGCCGCTGCAGATCGCCCGCAAGAGCTTCCGCTTTCTGATGGAGGGCGAACCGCGCCAGGGTTATTCCGCGCTGCGGATTGCGAACGTGAAGCAGACGCCCTCGGGCACCTTCGAGCTCGATACCACTTTCGTTCCGCCGCTCCTGGACATCGCGGCCAGCGATTATCTGGTGGCGATTTTGCGGCGTCTGGTCGAAATCCTCACCGCCAAGAGCGCGACGCTGGGCGGCATGCGCCGCCAAAAGAATCAGAGCCTGGCGGACTTCACGGCGTCGGACATCGCGAACTTCTGGCTGCTGTTCACCGTCAACAATTACTTTCCGCTGCTGCGCCACATTTTTGAGACCCGCAAGGGGCATCCGGAAGCGTTATTCACGACGATGACGGCTCTGGCGGGTACGCTGACTACGTTCTCGCAGAAGTATCAGGCGCGTGACCTGCCCACCTATGATCACGACGACTTGACGCACTGCTTCACGGACCTCGATGAAAAGCTGCGCGAGCTGCTCGAAACCGTCGTGCCGTCGAACTTCATCTCGCTGCCGCTTAAGCTGGTGCAGCCCTCGATTTATGCCACGGCGCTCGCCGACGACAAGTATTTGCGGAATACCAAGCTCTACCTTGCGATCAGCGCCGAGATGAAGGAGGCGGACCTCATCAAGCTCGCGCCGAGGCTCATCAAGGTCGGCTCCGCCAGCCAGATCGAAACCTTCATCCGCCAGGCGCTGCCTGGCATTCGCATGCTGCACATGCCCGCGCCGCCGGCCTCCATCCCGATCAAGATGAACTACCAGTATTTCAGCATGAACCAAAGCGGTGAGGAATGGGACGCGGTGGGGCGCGCTCGCAATCTGGCGGCCTACGTCCCCGGCGACTTTCCCAACCCTCAACTCGAATTGCTGATACTCCTGCCTAAGGCCGCCTGAGCAGTACGCGGCTAATTCCGGGAGCGTAGCGATGCCGGTAAAGAAGCGGCCCAAGGGTTCCTTGAGTTTGGCTCAGGTCTCGGCCTTCCGGCTGCGACGGCACCATCTGGCGGGCACGTCTCAGACTGACCTCGCCGGAATCTGCCAAAGTGTCTGCGGAATTCAGGCTCAGGTGATGGGCGCCGCGCAGATGGCTCTGTGGACGCGGAAGCGCGACTTGACGCGCGCCGAGCTCCATTCGGAGCTGTGGGAACGGCCGACTCTGGTCAAGACGTCCTGCATGCGAGGGACGCTTCATCTGCTGGCCGTCGCTGATTTCCCCGTCTACATCAAAGCGCTCCACGCCGGCCGCTGGCGTCAGGAGCTCGGGATCATGACCCGCTACTCAGTAGCAGTAGACGAAGCCGGCCGCGTGACGCGCGCCGTGGTTGAGGAGCTCGGTCGGGGTCCGTTGGGCCGCCGCGAGCTGACCGAACGGGCCTTGTCACGCAGCAACGTGAGCAAGAAAGCCAGGACATTTTTTGAACGTCGATGGTGGGGTGTGGTCCGGCAAGCGCTGGTGGAGGGATTGGTCTGCTACGGACCCGATCAGGGAAAGGAAGTCGCGATGGTCCGTTCGGACCGTTGGCTGCCGAAAGCCGAGGACGTTCCGGAAGAAGAAGCGCAGCGCGTTCTGCTGAGGCGGTACCTGAGTGCGTACGGTCCGGCTACGGAGCGTGATTTCGCCCACTGGGCGGGAATCGCCATGCCCGAGGCGAAGGCCATCTGGAGTCTGCTCGCGGGCGAACTGGCAGAGGTCGAAGGCGAGGGCAAGGCAGCCTGGATCCTCTGTACGGACCGCGCTCACCTGGCAAGCGCTGACCGTACAGAGAGCCTGCGCCTCCTACCGAGCTTCGATCCTTACCTGCTGGCCCATGCCGACAAGGATCATCTGGTCGAACCGCGTTACTACAAGCGGGTCTACCGCAATCAGGGATGGATCTCACCCGTCGTTTTGCTCAATGGACGTGTGATCGGAATCTGGTCTCACGAGCGCCAAGGCAACCGGCTGCTGCTCCAGGTTGAGATGTTTGAGAACTCGTCGAAGAGCGTGCGCGCCAAGATCGAAGAAGAAGCCGCCGGCCTGGCAAGCTTCCTTGATGCGTCCCCGGAAGTTAAATTGACCTGACAGGCTACGCTTCGGCCTGGAGCCGTGGCACAATGGTCTTTACTCGAGCCGTTTTGCGGTGAGAGGAACTTGCCATGAACCCTTCAAGCCGGCGACCGATATTTCTAGCGGCTGTTGCCGCCGCGATCATCGTCGGTGGACTCGTTTCCCACACGCCCAGAACGAAGTCACATGCTGCGCAGAGCCGCGAACCCTGGTCGCACGAGGAAGTGATGACGCCGGGGGAACTGGCCCAAGAGCTTGCAGCCCCGGGCTCCCGACGGCCCGCGGTGGTGTGCGTCGGGGAGGAGTTTCTCTACGACGGCGCGCATGTGCCGGGCGCTCTGTATCTCGGGCCGGGACGCAAGCCCAAGGGAATTGAGGATCTGACTCGCTGGGCACATGGTACTCCGCGTGACAAGGAAGTGGTGCTCTATTGCGGCTGCTGCCCGTGGATGCAATGCCCGAACATTCGTCCGGCGTACCGCGCGCTTCACGCCCTTGGCTTCCAGCGCCTCAGAGTGCTCGAAATCGATCAGGATTTCGCCCACGACTGGGTCGCCAAGGGATATCCGGTGGAAAAGGGCAAGTAGCGCCGCGTGAGCGGGCCTCCCCTCGTTGTCTATAACCGCGAGTGAGGTACTGGGCTGCCTTACGCGGAGATGAAGCCAAAGTTCATGGCCGTCTGCTTGCTGTCCAGGCATCGTTGATAGTACGCGAGTACGTCCTTGGTCAGTGCGTCCACATTAGGATTCCTGGTAAGAATCCCGAGCTCGGTAGCCGCGAACACTTTGTCTTTCGTGACCCCGGAGGCAACGGAGAAAGATACCGCGCCGACGGCGTTGGCCGCGAAAATCCCCGAGAGGGCTCGCCACAAAGTGAATCCGTCCGGTCTCCATGGCACTCGCCGCTCGAGATCCTGCACGTATGCCAGCAGGCTCACGAAAGACTTGTTTGGCGAATTGATGCGCGCTAGAACGTCCGGGAGCGTCTCCTTGGCGGCGACTTGCGGGTCGGACTGCTTCAGGTCGGCAATCTCCTTCCAGACGGGCTTGAAGAAAGCGCCCGCATAAAGCAAGGTGTTTCCGGAGGCGGCGCGAATCTGGTCGCGAATCGCAGGGTTCTTTTGCAAGAAAGAAAGGAAAGCCTTGGTTGGCGGTTGTAGAGGCATCTCTGGCTCCGAGGAGAAGCTGATTCACCTCCGATTAGGCCTCAGGTTATCGAGTCCGTCAAGCGGTTATCGATCAAATTTTAGCACCACCGGAAAGCGACTCGACGGTGGACCTGCCCTCAGGAAAATGACCGTGCAGGACGAGCCACGCCTGTGTAGAATACCGCGAGGGCGGAGCGGGCATTGAGACCGCGTTAGGGGAGTCTACTCAACACCAGGAGGAAACAATGGCAGGAAAAGTGAAACCAGTTCCCGAGGGTTATCATACCGTGACGCCGTACCTGATCGTCAAGGGTGCGGCCGGCGCCATCGAGTTCTACAAGAAGGCCTTCGGCGCCACGGAGTTGCTGCGCATGCCGGACCCGAGCGGAAAGATCGGGCACGCGGAGATCAAGATCGGCGACTCGCCCATCATGTTGGCGGACGAATTCCCGGAGCGAGGTGTGCTCAGTCCTCAGACGATAGGCGGTTCACCGGTGAGCATCCTGCTCTATGTTGAGAATGTCGACGTCCTGTTCAAGCAAGCCGTGGCGGCCGGGGCGAAAGTCACGCGGCCGTTGCAGGATCAGTTCTACGGCGACCGCATGGGCGGTTTAACGGATCCCTTCGGACACCAGTGGCACGTCGCCACTCACGTGGAAGACGTGGCGCCCGAGGAATTGAAGAAGCGCGCTGCCGCTGCGGCTCACGGTGGATCGTGATTTGTCGCGGCCGTGCCTGCTGACCTTAAAACCAAGGTGACTGATGTCGAATGGACATCACCGGCCCCGCGGACGGCCGGGCCAGCACTCAACGCAGCCCACCGGAACCTCCAATCCACGCTCACCCCAGCCCCAGGGTTCGGGGGTGGACGGCTGGCCGCGCAATATCGCCTGGTCGGAGTTCCCGGAAGTGGACTCCGGTGAGGGCGACGAACTGGCACAGATCAAGCCTGACATCCTCCTGCCGGAGGGACGGGTCAACGTGGTGCACGAAGGCGCGACCGTCCGGCTGGAAGCGACGTTCAGGGCGCGCCTCGTCATCACGCGTAGCCTGAGTTGGGTGGTGCGGGGAAGCCAGACCAACGTGCTGCTCCACCACGAGCAGGGCCACTACGACATCGCGGGCCTGGACGCGCGGGCCTGCGTGCGCGATTTGCGCGCGCTACGCGCTTCGAATGCCCGCGACTTGCAACAACTGGTGACTTCTACCTTGTCCAACCATCAGGCCCACCTCGATCGGCTGGAAGCTCAGTACGACACCGATACGCACAACGGCCGGAACCAGAGTGAACAGACCCGCTGGGACGGATTGATCAGTGCCGCCATGACCAATGGGACCGACCTGCCGTGAGCGTCCACTCTAAACGAAGGGAGCTGTGAAGCATGGGCTATACCCAAGAGAACCGACTCATCGCCGTTGAGGTTGACGGGCTCGCCAAGGACGCGTTGCTGTTGCAGGGACTCACCGGACACGAGGGGATCTCGCGCCTTTTCAGCTTTCACCTCGATATGCTCTCGGAGAATTTCTCCATCGATTTCAATGATATTGTCGGCAAGAAGGTCACCGTGAAGATCAGGCTTGCGGACGGCTCGAGCTACCGCTACATCAACGGGTACGTCAGCCGCTTCGGACAGAGCGGCAGTGACCTAAACTTCGCGCACTATCGAGCCGAGGTCGTGCCCCGGCTATGGTTTCTCACCCGTAATGCCAACTGTCGCATCTTTCAGAACAAGACCGTGCCCGACATCATCAAGCAGGTATTCGAGGCTGCCGGCTTCACCAACGATGACTATCGGCTGTCGCTTCAGGCAACCTATGAAACGCTCGAGTATTGCGTGCAATATCGCGAGACCGACTTCAATTTCGTGTCTCGCTTGATTGAACAAAACGGGATTTTCTATTTCTTCGAGCACCATGAGGACGGAAAGCACGTTTTGGTCGTGGGTGACAAGCCGAGCGTCCACCAGCCGTGTCCCTTCCAGGAAAAAATGCGGTTTGACGCGATGGCCGGGGGTCCCGAGGAGGAAGACGTGGTGACCTCCTGGATCACCGAGGCGGAGCTGCACACCGGCAAGTATTCGCTCTCCGACTACAACTTCAAGAAACCCAACCTGGACCTGAAAGTCAGCGACCCGACCGTGATCAAGGTTGGCGGCAACAGCCAGTACGAGATCTACGACTATCCCGGCGATTATGAATTGAAGGACCCGGGTCGGACGATCGTCAAAATTCGCATGCAGGAACAGGAGGCTCAGTACAAGGTATCGAGCGGCATGAGCGTCTGCCGGGTCTTTACCACCGGCTACAAATTCGACCTTGAGGAGCACTATCGCGACGACGTTAACGCCTCTTACGTACTGACCGAGGTTGAGCACCGCGCTTCGGTCGGGGGCAGCTACATCGCCGGAGGAAGCGCCGGCGAGACGTATAGCAACCAGTTCACCTGCATGCCGGCCGACGTTCCGTTTCGTCCGCCGCGTACCACGCTGAAGCCCTTTGTCCAAGGGCCTCAGACGGCGAAGGTGGTTGGAGCATCGGGCGAGGAGATCTACGTGGACGAATATGGCCGCGTCAAGGTGCAGTTCTACTGGGACCGGCTGGGAAAGAATGATGAGAATAGCTCCTGCTGGATCCGGGTCTCGCAGATCTTCGCCGGCGCTGGCTGGGGCGCCATGTTTATCCCGCGCATCGGGCAGGAGGTGATCGTCGACTTTCTGGAGGGCGATCCCGACCGGCCGATCATTACGGGGCGCGTCTACAACGCCGTGCAGACCACGCCAGGTAGTCTTCCCGACAAGAAGAACATCTCCGGCCTCCGGTCACACAGTACGAAAGAGGGAGGAGACCATGGCGCGAACGTCCTTGCGTTCGATGATACGAAAGGCTCGGAAGTTTTCTACATCCGTGCCGAGAAGGATATGGCGACGCGCGTCGAGCATAACGACGATCTGAAGGTTGGCAACGACCAGACGGAGGACATCGGGCACGACCGGACGACCACCATCCACCACGACAAGACGCTGAAGGTGCTGAACAATCGCACCTCCACGATCGCTGCCTCGGATAGCGAGACAGTGGGCAAAGACCAGAGTGTCACGATTGGCACCAGTCAGAGCAACACCATCGGCACCAGCCAGAGCAACACCATCGGCACCAGCCAGACCAACACTATTGGCGCGAGTCAGACCACCTCCATCGCCGCGAGCAAAACGGAGACCGTCGGTGGGAGCCAGGCGACCACCATCGGCGGCGCTGAGAACCACACTGTAGGAGGCGCGCTCATGCTCACTTGCGGAGGAGCTATGGAGGTCACCGTGGGTGGCGTGACCATGGTCACGTCAGGCGGCCCGGTCATGATTACGGCGCCGATCGTGCTCATCAACGGCCTGCTGGTGGTTACCCAAGCTGTGGTTTCGCCGATCTACAGTCCAGGTCTCGGAAATCTCATTTAGCAGGAGCGGAGTGTGGCTATGGAGCAAGCGGCACAGACGATTCAAGCGCGACTGAGCGATGAAAATGAACAGGTGCGGCTGGGAGCGCTGGGTGATTTGATGAAGCCCGAGGCCGAGCCGGAGCAGGTCGTCGAGAACGTCACCGCCTGCCTGGGCCATTCGAATGAGATGGTGCGTCAGCTCGCCGTGGTGGTACTCGGCCAAGTGGCGGCTCAAGGAGAATCCGGGAAGCACGCCGTCCCGGGCCTTGCCCGCGCTCTCGACGAGGCGCAGCCCAAGTCCGTCCGGATGCTTGCCGCTTCGGGCCTCGCCCGCGCCGGACCGGATGCGGCTTCTGCCGCCGAGCCGTTGTGCCGCGCGCTAGCCAGCCAGGACAAAAGTGTGCGCTCCGCTGCCTCCCTGGCGCTGGGAAAAATCGGCGCCCCTGCTGTACCCTGGCTGCGTCGTATGCTGCGGGTGTCCGATCCGGCGGTGACGGTTGCTGCCATCGAAGCTCTCGGCCTGGTCGGGCGGCCGGCCAAAGATGCGGCGGAAGACCTTCGCGCTTTGCGGGCCAGCCCTGACCCGAAGGTTCAACAAGCCTGCGGCTCGGCGCTCGAGAAAATCGGCGGTGAAACGCCCAAGGCCTAGCCCGATCGAGGTCGCGGGCCGGGACTAGCGGTAGGCTAGCATTCAAACCCAGAACGTCACCCCGAGCCGTTCGGTCCACGCCGGAAATTCCTCCAAACCTCAAGGCTCTAACGTATCAACCTGCCTCGTCTCTGGTATACTAGCGGTGGCCAGCGCTTTTCGAGCGCGCCCGGTCCCGCCTATTCACTTCGCCAGTAGAGCACGGGCCGTCTGAACCAGGCTTTTGGGGGAGGCAGTTGGTTTCGTGGAACTGATGTTGGAAATTAAGTCGGGGGCTTTGGCCGGCAAGGTTGTACCGGTGCGTGCCGGCCAGGTGCTCACCGTCGGGCGTACCCCGCGCGCCAATTTTCCTATTCCCCAGGACACCTATCTCTCCGGAGTCCATTTTGCGGTCGAATGCGGCAAGGACTCCTGCCGCCTGGTGGATCGAAAGAGCGCCAACGGAACGTTCGTCAACGGAGCCAAAGTCACGGAAGTGGCGATTCAGAATGGTGATGTGATCTTCGCCGGGAAAACCACCTTCGGTATCATGATCGTTGATTCGGCTCCGATTCCTGCGCCTGTGCCAGCCCGCAAACCTACCCCAGCGAGACAGGTGTTGTCACCGCCGTCGGCAGTTCTGTCACCGTCTACCACGCTTCGGCCCGAGGTTGTCGAGCCGGCGCGTCCTGCGCCCGTGGCGCCAACACCGGCTACGCCGGCCGCTGTCTCCGCGCCGGCGGCGCCTGCGGCGGTTCGGCTGGCGCCGTCTCACCTCACTGTCGGACACTGGGCGTTCGGCGGGGTGCCCGAAGGTTGGGAAGTCGTGGAAGGGTTCGGGATCCGTCGCATGGGGAAGGGTGTTTTCCCGAGCGAGGCGATGGTGAGCGAGGAGCGACTCCGCGCCGGCGGGAGTTTTGACCACTATGTTGACGGACAACTGGACTTGGTCCGGCTGCTTGTCTCGCAACCCCAGATCGAGCCCGCCGGACCGGCGCCTATCGGCGGCGCTGAGGAGAGCAAAGCTTTCGTCGTGCGTTATCGCACCGACGACGGCCGGCGTTTCGTGCAGCGGCAGATTTTTGTGCGCCAAGCCCAGCTTGCTGGGGCACTGGCACTCACCACTCTGGAGAGCGAGTTGCCGCGTCTCGAGCCGGTCTTCGACCTGATTGTGGGGGGGATGCGATTCCAAGCCTCGTGATGCGGCGCTGGCGCGCGCCGTATCATAGGCGACCTGAATCCGTGGTAGCATCAAGCGTTTGACTCCTGGTTCAGCGACCAGGACTTGGTGTTACGGCTGTTTACGCTCTTTCGATGCCGACATCTTTCACCAAAGCGGGCCGTTATCAAATCGTACGCGAGCTCGGCCGCGGCGCCATGGGCGTGGTGTACGAGGGATTCGACCCGGTCATCGGGCGCACGGTCGCCATCAAGACCATGCTGCTCGAAGGCCTATCGGGCAGTGAGTACGAAGAATACAAGAAGCGATTTCAACGCGAGGCCCAGGCCGCTGGCGTCCTCTCCCATCCCAATATCGTCACGGTCCACGATTTCGGCGAGGACAATGGCGTGCTCTATCTGGCGATGGAGTTCCTCAAGGGTATGTCGCTCCAGGACCTCCTCGCGCACGGCAAGGCTCTGCCGATCGAAGGCATCATCCGGCTCTACGATCAGGTTTGCAGCGCTCTTGACCAGGCCCATGCCCACCAGATCGTGCACCGCGACATGAAGCCCGCCAACATCATGATCCTGGAAAACGGTGTGGTGAAGGTGACCGACTTCGGGATCGCGCGTTTGCTTTCCGCGGGTACCGGGATGACTCGCGTGGGTCAGGTCGTCGGCACGCCGAGTTATATGTCGCCGGAGCAAGTCCGGGGACTGCCGGTCGATGGCCGCTCCGATATCTTTTCGCTCGGTGTCATCCTGTATCTGCTGCTCACTGGGAAGAAACCCTTTGATGGGCCGAGTTTGACGACGGTGATCTACAAAATCGTGAATGAAGAACCGGCGCCACTCTCTTCCCTTGACCCGGCTGCCCATCCCAACCTCAGTGCCATCGTCGCCAAGGCGCTTGCCAAAGACCCCAATCAACGCTACCAGACGTGCGGAGCACTGGCCGCTGACTTGAGGAACTACAAGACGCTGGGACAACCAGCCAGCGGCGTGACCGCAGGTGCGACCGCAACCGCACCCACCGAGCGAGTTTCAGGAGCGGCAGCCGCCACGGGGCCCGCCAGGCCTGTCGAGTCGGCGCATCCGGCCGCTCCGCAGGCCGAGGGGAGTACTACGCAGCCGGCGCCTCGCCGGTCCTCGATGACCATCGCGATTGTTGCGGTGGCCGTACTTGGTTTGTTGGCGGCGGGCGGGGCCTATTTCCTCCGCGTGTATCGTCCGTCGCAAGGTGCGCCTCAGAATGCGACCCCGGCCAGCGCCTTTCCTGCTGCGGAAGCGCCAGCCCCGTCCACGGCCGCGCCCCCACCCGTGGTTCCCCCGTCTTCCAGCGCTACGCAGTCCACGCCCTCCGGGCAGACGCAGCCAGTTGAGGCGGCATCCAAGCCTTCGAAGGGCGAAAGAGCCTTGCCGAAGCAGGCGCAGGTCCAGCTTCCGACCCATGAAGAATCAGGCCGCCCCGGACGCGAGACGCATCAGGCGGGCCGCTCTGCCGAAAAGGCGACCGGCGAGGCGGCGAACAAGCCGGCAGAGACAAAACCGACGGAAACCAAAACTGAGGGCGCTCCGGTGCCGCTGCAGCCTCCTCCTTCGGCCGTCGCATCGGCTGCTCCGGCCACCAGCCAAGTCATCGTTGAGACGAAGCCGCCGGGATTCGACGTCTTCATTGATGGCAAGAACTACGGCCACTCCGACCAGCCGGTGGTCGCGAATGTCGCTCCCGGCCAACACACTCTTTCGATCCGCAAGAACGGTGTCGAGGTCTATACGAAGACGTTTACACAGACGATGGACACCCACTCCATGACCGTCACCCCGCCTCACTAGGGTCAGCCAGGCTAGTTGGCTATTCTCTAAATGCCGAGCATTTGCCCCTCCTTGTTTCCAGAGCAGCTTCGGTCAGTGCCTGATATAAGAGGCCAAACGCACTCCAAAAAGGTTGTTATACCGCTCCTGCCGTGGTAAACTCCCCGCACTAGTATGAAAAGCTGCCCTGTCTGTCATTCAAGCTATCCAAGCGATTTCTCGCTTTGTCCGCGGGATGGGACGAAGCTCGTCGAGGTCGGCGTCTGGACCGAAGGGACGCTGGTGCGCGGGAAGTATCGCATCTTGGGCAAGCTCGGTGAAGGCGGCATGGCTGCGGTCTACAAGGCCCTGCACGTCCGCTTCGATGAATTGCGCGCGCTCAAAGTGATCAGTGCCGACCTCTCGAACGACCCCTCGTTTATCAAGCGGCTGCAGCAGGAGGCGGTCGTGACTCGCCGGCTTCAGCATCCGAACGCCGTGCGTGTCGAAGACATCGACGAAGCCGAGGACGGGCGGCCTTTCATCGTCATGGAGTACATCGAGGGGCGCAGCCTCAAGGAGGTGATTGAGGAAGCGCCGCTCCGCGTCGACCGCACCTGCCGCATCATCAAGCAAGTGGCCGCGGCGCTCGATGCGGCGCACGCGCTCGGGATTCTGCATCGCGACATCAAGCCCGCCAACATCGTCCTCGTCGACACGCCGCAGGGTGAAGAGGCCAAGGTGCTCGACTTCGGCATCGCCAAGGTCAAGGAAGCCAACCTGGGCGAGACCGCGGAGATGACCCTGACAGGGAAAGGTCGGGTGGTCGGAACCTCGGCCTACATGTCGCCCGAGCAAGCCATGGGGATGCGCGGTGAAGAACTCGATGGCCGCTCCGACCTCTATTCGCTCGGCGTGGTGATGTATCAGATGCTGGTGGGCGAACTGCCGCTCAAAGCGGAGTCGGAAGTCACCATGCTGATGGCGCACATTCAGCGCCCGCCTGATCCCATCCTGCCCCTGCGCCCCGATTTGCCTCCGTTCATCGCCGACTTGGTGATGAGCCTGCTTGAAAAGAAACGTGAGTTGCGTCCGGCGAACGGACGCGCGCTCATCGAGCAGATCGAGCGCTGGGAAAGGGGAGAGGTTGGCGCGGCAGCCGCAGTGCCGTCTGCCGCACCCTCGATCGGGGAGGGCACGGTTCTCTACCGCGAGGCTTTCAAAGACGTGTCGCCGCCTGCAGCGGAAGCTGGCAGCGAGGAAGCGACGGTGAAGCTGGCGGGCTTTCCGGCCGGTTCGCCTGTGGCCGCTGGAACCTGGGGATCACCGGCGGAAGCTGCGCCACCGGCTCCTGCCGCGAGCGCCGCAGAACCTTATCCGGAGGTCGAGGCGACGATGCTCGCGTCCGGCTGGGGCGCGACGGAAAGGGAAGCGCGGGAAAGTGCAGTGCCGCTCGCTCCGATGCCCCGTGCGCCCGAATCTTATCCAGAGGGCGAAGCGACCATGCTGGCTGCCGCACTAGGCGGAGGCGCGGCCTCCGCAAGTTCGCGCGAGCCGGTTCAGCCCCTTCCGCCCTCGTCCGCCGCGGAGTTCGGCGCCGGCCCATCCGAATCCTACTCCGATGCCGGGGCTACGATGCTAGCCTCGGGGTTTGGGGCGGGTGACCCGTCTCGTGACGCGCCGCCAGCGCACACTCCCGTGCCCACCGAGGGCGTTTCGGAGGGGTTTCCCGGCGGTGGCGCCACGATGTTCGCTTCGCAGTTCGACACGGCAGGCCAGCCCGAGCTTACTCCCTCGTATCCCTTCCCGGGGAGCGGTTCTGACGCGGCGGATTCCTATCCACCGGGCGAAGCAACGATGCTGGCGCAGAGCCTTATGGGAGATCCAGCAGCGCCCCCGCATCGCACGCCGGCGCGAGGTTTCGAAGCCGTGCCGCCAGGCAGTTTTGAGAGTCCACCGTCTGCTGAACCGGCAACGCCGGCACCGAGCGGCTTCGGTTCGGAGGGCGGGTTGCCTGGAGGTGAAGCCACCCGTCTGGCGTCGGGCGGCGCGCTGCCCTGGGAGTCTGCTGCTCCGCCTGAACCATCTTACGCGCCCCCTGCAGCCGGCCCAGGATGGGCGGAGCCACCGTCGCGGTCGTCGATCCCCGAATCGGCGGTTCAGGCGGCTCCCTCGATCGAGCCCACCGCGCCTGCTCCACGCAAGGCTGGCTGGGCCGTGTGGGCTGCTGGTCCCGTGGTCGCCATCGCGCTGACAGCGGGAGCATGGTACCTCCTGATGCGGCCAGGAGGATCACAGACCGGGGCACCGTCGACGGCGCCGTCACCCGCTCCTGAAACCACGACGGCGACTCCCGCTGGGCAGGGAGCGACACAGCAGCCCGCTCCAGGATCCGCCACACCTGCTTCCGGAACCGGTGCTCCGACCGCAGGAGCTCCAACCGAAAGCCCAGCAACCGGAGCTGGCTCCGCGACACCGGAGTCCAAGCCAGGGGAGGCGAAAGCGGATGAGACCAAGTCCGAGAAGAAACCTGTAGATATGCGGGCCGTGCAAGCTTTGAAGGCAGAGGGTGACCTGGATTACGACAAAGGGCAGTATGACGATGCCATCCGGGCTTATCGCAAGGGTTTGGCGCTCGACCCCGCGAACCGAGTGCTCCAGCAACAGATCAATCGGGCGCGGAAGGCCAAACAGACGGAAGAGAAGCTTCTCCATTAGGTGTCAACTCGGGACCTTCGCTGGATAGCTTGGGGAACAGCGAAGTCCAGCTCACTGACAACACACAGTAGAAAACGTTTTGGGGGGAAATGCCAACCATGAACGCGAAGCCTTTCGCTGTTCTTCTGCGCTCGCGGCGCCACTGCGTGAGTGTTCACAGTTGGGGTGTACTCGTCCTGACCCTGGTACTCGGTATGCTGCTGGCAGGACCCGTGACCCTCGGGCAGAAAACAGCGAAGCTGTCTCTCGAGGACGTCGTCAAGCTGCTCAAAGGATTTGTACCGCCCGATCGCGTGGCGGCGATCGCCAAGAATCGCGGCGTGAACTTCCGCGTCACGGACGACACGGAAAAGCTGCTTCGTGAGGCGGGCGCGAACGACAATCTGGTTTCCACCCTCAAGGACCTTGCGCCTAAGCCTACGGCTCCGGTTCTGATGATCCATTCGACGCCGGGCCACGCCCAGGTGTACATCGACGACGCGCCGATCGGCACTACCAGTCCCGAGGGACTGCTCAAGCTGCCGACGCTGAGTCCCGGCGATCACAAAGTTCGCCTCGCTCTGGAGGGTTTCAGCGACTACGAGGTCGTCGCCAAGTTGGTGCCGGGGGAGACCACCACGCTCGAAGCCAAACTGGTGGCGGCGCCCTCGGTGGCGTCGAAACCAGTGACGCCTGCTGGCAAGAAAGCCGGCGCCTCGAACGCCACCGCCTCCATCCCCCAGAACAAGTTGAAGACCTTTGACGGCACGGTCGAGAACCGGAAGTCGAAATTTGTCCTGGTTGTGAAGGAAACGTTGCGGAAAAAAGCCTATCAGGTGGAGCCGCAATCGATGTTTGCGAGTTTCGTGGATCAGAAAGTGAGAGTTACGGGAAGCAAGAACGGCGATGTGATCACGGCCCAGTCGGTCGAGCCGCACTAGGCGCTCACGCCGCTGCACCGTAGCGTGGAATCCTGACTGAGCGCCGATGCGCCGTCGGGTGATATCAAGAACAGATTTCTGGAATCGCTGAGGTCGATCGGTCCGCTCGACGCCGGAGGCGAGCGGGCCTGATCGAGGGTTCGGCGTGTCCCACCTCCGCCGGGCGGAGCGTCCTGCTCCGTCCTACTCACATTTTGTCGGGATGCGAGGTGTGGCATGAAGCGAGCAATCCTCTGCGTTGCCATTCTTCTCGGTCTACCCGCGTTAATCCCAGCGCAGCATGGCACCCGTCGTCCGCCGATTCGAATGGGTTTCGACTCGGACCCTTTGGCCGCGCCGCCCGCGTCCTGCCCGCGAACCGTCGCGGAGCAGCCCAACCTCGAGCAAGTACAGCGCGACGCCGACGAGCTCGTCAGCCTCGCCAAGTCTGTGTCGGGAGACGTCGGCCAAACGCGGAAGGGAATTCGGCCGCGAGATCTGGACGAGAACCTTAAGAAAATCGAGAAGCTCGCGAAGCATCTACGCGGTGAACTTGCCCTGTGAGATAAGACTGCGGGGCAGCCTTCGGTTTGAACCAAGGCGCCAATAGCGACCCAAACATTACGCGAGGCGTAACTCAGGATTTTAGCCGGCTCCTTCCGTGTTGGCCAGTATTGCGCGCCAGGGTTGAGTTCGCGACAATCCTGTCATGAACGCGAGTAAGAACGTGGAGTTCGTCTTGATGTTCCTGACCGGCCTGGCGGTCGGCGGCGCCTGCAGTTGGACTTATGTCCGCTTCCTCAGAGCGACCATTCGGTTCTACGAGCAGTACATCCAAGAGCGAATCGACCGTCAACTCACGCAGATGATGAGGCGTGGAGCTCTGGGAACGCGCGCCTGATGCACTCCCGCAGTGTCCGCCGAGGTCGGCGGTTGCGCCCTTTCGAAACGTCGAGCTTAGGTAGGCGCCGCTTGAAGTGTGACTTGACTCCCCGGGGTCGCCATCTCTCAACGGTTCAGGCCATTTCGTCGTTGGATTTCCCACGAATCGTGCGACAATGTCACGAGCGAGCTGTACATCATCCACGATTTGGAGGGGCGCATGTCTGAAATCTCGAGGAGAGAGTTTCTCAAGAATACTACAGCGAGTGCCGCGGTCACCGGGTTGCTGTCGGCAGGACGCACACTTCTCGCGAATCCCCTCAGTATGCCGATCGGATGTCAGACGTGGCCAGTCCGTAAAATGATCGCCCAGGACTTTCCCGGGACGATTAAGCAGCTTGCCGAGACGGGATTCCAGTCGATCGAGCTGTGTTCTCCGGTAGGCTACGCCGACTCCGGGTTCGCCGGACTCGCCAAGTACTCGGGGGCGGAGCTGCGGAAGATCCTGGGCGATGCGGGGGTCACGTGCGTGAGTTCGCACTTCGGCATCGAGGAACTCCGGAAAGATCAGGCGCGAAGCATCGCCTGGGCGAAAGACGTTGGCCTGACGCAGATGATGGTGCCCAGCCTCGGTGGGCCGCGGCATCCGGTGATGGACGACGTCAAGCGGGCGGCCGACGAGTACAACAAGATGGGTGAAAAGGCGGCGCAGGCCGGCATCCAGCAGGGCCTTCATAACGAGAACTTCGAGCTCACCATGGTCGATGGCCAGCGGACTTATGACCTGTTGTTCAAGTTTCTCGACCCAAAGCTGGTCAAGTTTCAGTTCCAGGTTTCTACAATTAGCGATGGCTACGATGCCGCCGAGTACTTCACCAAGTACCCCGGACGCTTCGTTTCCATGCACGTCCAAGGCTGGTCAGCGAAGACCAGGAAGATCGTGCCTGTGGGTCAAGGTACTCTCGACTGGAAGAAAATCTTCACGGCGGCGAAAACCGGCGGGATCAAGAACTACTTCGTCGAGATGAGCCTGGATATGATGAAGGCCAGCGTTCCCTACCTGCGCAGTCTCGAAGTGTGAGGTTGCTTGCTGGCAATAACGTCTTGCCGCTCGACTCCTCAGCGCTCAAACTCGCGGTGGCAGTTCCGTGACCCCAAGACTCGCGCTTCCTCTCACCCCGCCATTCCAGCTAGGCTCTGCTTGTGCCTTCCCTCGGTTGCCGGCCGCCGGTCAGCTTTCTCGTCAGCAGCATGATCAGCGAGCCAATCCCCCAGAAGACAAGCGAGATCACGATCATCGCCACGAGGTGACCGGCGACGTGTCCCAGAGTCTTGCCCTCTACTTTTCCAGGCGAATATTCAGGGGCAGTGAAGATGTTGTCCTGGCCGGTCCCCATCGAGATCAATATCCCGAGAATGGTAATCAGGTTGGCCAGGATGACAGGCAGCGCGAGGACAGGCAGCAGTTGCTTATAGCTTCCAAAGCCGCTTGTTGAGACCCTCACCGAGTAGTAGACCAACCCCAGGAGAAGGACGACCGTCATGCTCAGAAATTTCACGCTGGCGTTTGGCATGCCGGCTAGCGACAGCCCAAGCCTGGCCAATCCCACGACCAGAAGCAGGATCAGGAATCCCTTCTCGAAGCGCACGTATTCTGACAGGCTTTTGCCGAAGATCTTCATCGTAGCAGCTCCTTTCGAGGATCTTGTAGAGACCAAGCGAATTTTCAGCGCATTAGTATATCCTGTCGCTTTAATGATTGCCCGTGCCGCGATTGAGGAATCGCGCTTCTTCGACGGTGATCAGCGTATCCGCGAGGGTCGGCGCGCGGACTTGCGCCGCTGGCGGAGAATTGTGTTGGTCGCAAAGCCGCGGTCACGACGGCCCTCTTCGCCACAGAATCTCCAATAGGGCCAATTCTCGGCGAAAAGAGGTGCAGCCTTTCATCCTCCCGGTATAATTAGCCGTCATGGGAGACTCAACACCGCCCGCGCCAGGGGACATTTTACGGGTTGTACGCGACCGTCATGCCGTCGAGCTCTTGCAGCCTTTTCTCCGGCTGAATTTTGCGACGGTCTGGGTTCGAGATCAGGAGCGAAGCCGCCGGTTTTTCGTTGGCCAGCTCGGTTTCCAGACCTTGGTGGACGCGGAAATTCCCGGCGTGGGCCGCTGGATTGTTGTCACTCCACCCGGCGGACTACCGGGTGTTGCGCTTGTTGTTCCGCCCGAAGGGGCGGCGGAGTCGCAGCGCATCGGCCAAAACACCGGACTCAGCTTTCTAACCGAAGACGTGCGCGCCGTGTACGAGGCATGGTCGAAGCGCGGGGTCCGCTTTGCGCTCGCGCCGATGGAACCAGCCTGGGGAAGCGGGCAGGCGCGGTACGCCCTTTTTGAAGACGTGGACGGAAACACTTTTTCTCTGATTGAGTTCGATGAAGCGACGCGCACGCTCGAGGCGGAGCGCCGCGCCCGGGCCGCGAGGCTCGAGGCTGAACGCCAGGCCGCGCACGACCTGGCGGTCGCCAAAGAGGTGCAAACGCGCCTTTTCCCACAACATCAGCCCCCGCTTCGAACGCTCGTCTACGCGGGGCTTTGTTATCCCGCGCGGGCCGTGGGCGGCGACTACTACGACTTCCTTGATCTGGGCAATGGAAGGCTTGGGCTGGTGATTGGCGATATCGTCGACAAGGGCATGGCGGCCGCTTTGTTGATGGCCAATCTCCAGGCGAATTTGCGCAGCCAATGCGCGACGGCGTGGGAGGAGCCGAAGCGGTTCCTGCGAGCCGTGCATCAGTCGTTTTACAGGAATACCGCTGAGCGTGACTACGCCACCCTCTTCTTCGCTGAATACGACGATCATACGCGCCAACTGCGCTACTCGAACTGCGGTCATCCACCGGCATTTCTCCTCCGGCGCAATGACACGTTGGAACGGCTCGAGTCAACCTCCACGGTGATGGGACTGTTTGAGGAATGGGATTGCGCCTTGGGTGAACGCCAACTCTTCCGGGGCGACACCCTGGTGCTCTATACGGACGGAGCAACCGAGTCCTTTAACGATGCGGGAGAGGAGTTTGGCGAAGAGCGTCTGGCAGAAGCCGCGCGGCAGCGTCGCGACCTTCCCGCGCCGGAGTTACTCGCCGCCGTCACGGAGCAGATTCGGAAATTCAGCCCTCACGAACAGGCAGACGACATCACGCTGATCGTCGCCAAGTGTCGGTGAGATAACTCGAGACCCCAATTCTCAGCGGCGCACGCCGAAGAATCGGCGGGAGCGAAGAAACGCTGTTCTCTAGCCTTGAGATGGAGCGGGAGACGGGAATCGAACCCGCGACGTCCAGCTTGGGAAATTGAGCCTAGATTGAAAATACAAAATTTAGCGTCTACAGCGTACATTTCTGGCGATAGAAACCCCTCTAGTTTTCAACGGTCTGCTCCACCGCCCTTCTTATTGGAGCAGAAATGGAGCAACGTCTCTCCCTTAACGAGCCCACTCTGACATGTAAGGTTACAAGCCCTCAGTCGTCAGGGTCTCGCCCCTGCAAACAAAATGAGAGCGAAGGTGGTGACGAATGAAACTCGGCGCCGCCGAACTCGCCTACGTCCGCGCTCAGGGCCTCTACATCACCCAGAAGTGTGATCGGTGCGGGAAGCTCTTGAACCAAGCCCTGCGCTACACCATCACTGGCAAGCCTGAGGTTTATTGCTCAGCCGCCTGCCGCGAGCTAGCGTTCTTTGCGAATCGGCTCGAGGCAAAGAAGCATTCGTCGCCGGGGAAATGCGTGAACTGCGGAGCCGGGCTCGAAGGCAAAAGGCGTGGCCCTCTTTATTGCGATGAACTCTGCAAGAAGCGGGTGGCCAGAAAAAAAGAAGCGCCATCTGCGGCAAGAGCTCAATTATCCGGGACACCGACCGAACCAAATGAACAGCTTACGAACACAGAAATTGGGAGGTAATACGATTGGCCGGTCGCGGTCTTCGGGACGCAGATTCTGGCTTGGCGCTGAGTCGCGATTTGGCCGGCGCCGACCCATCTGGGAGCGATTCACATGAGTGGAATCAGAAGGCGAAATGGAGTCCATTCCCGCGAGCACCTTCGGCTGGAGTTATCTGCACAGTCTCTCAGTGTTGTGCAATGCCGTTGGGAGGCCCTGAGTTATCTCCAGGTGGCGAGAAAGGAAGCGCAAAATCCTAACACCAAAGGTGTCAACAGGGTACGAGCTTTCAAAATTCTCGCGGCGAGAAAATCAACACTCGAGCCGCTCCCAGGCAAGCGCAGAACGGCGACGCTGAGCGGACACAACTACGCCCATTGTCCCATCGAGGAGGCAAGGTGTATGTCAAAAAAAGATCCGGTCCCTGGGCAGCGAAGTCTTGAGGTTCAACGGAGAATCGCGTTCAGCGTGCGCGAGGTGGCGTCGCAGACCGGTTTATCTGTACCTTTCGTCCGGCTTGAAATAAAACGCGGCAACTTGCGCGCTTCGAAGGTCGGACGGCGGGTAATCGTTCTTGTGACGGCCATGGATGAGTGGTTGAACGAGGGCACCTGGCTAAACGCGAAATAAAGCTGATCGATAGCGAGCGGCCCTCTTGATGGAATCTTCGCCGAAGGGAGGAGCGCGAATGGAGTGCACGCGAGAAGAAGTCGACCTGTACCTGGAGGCCATTCATGGCCAGAAACCGCTGCCCGGCGCCGACGGGATGCTGCACTTGCCCTGCCCATGGCCGATTCCCGTTCGCCCGTCGCACGACATCCTCATCGACCCCAATTCCGGACGCTGGCGTTGTGAGAACGATCACGGCGGAGGGGACTTGGCGGACGTCGAACGGGGCCGATCGAGGATCTCCGACCACCGCCAGGCCGAGCAAGCTGTTTTGAAGATCATCGCCGAGGCCCGGGAGAGGACCCGCAAGGCCAAGAAGGACTTCAGGAGCGTTCGGGACCAAGCAGGTTGAAGACTTGGCGCCCTTCGTGAAAGGCTTGCTTCGGGTCGTCGACCGCTGCCCTGCAGGCATCCATCCACCGGAGGGACTTGCAGCAGCGGAGCCACGTGCGCAGCCAGGGCTTCCGCAAGGCAGTCAAAGAGCTCGAGCGCCGCGGCTTGATCAGGTCGCAACACGTGCCCAGTAGACTCAAATGCCGGCCAACGGCAGTCTACTTCCCGGTCGTCGACACTAAGCCGGCAGCCGGCGGTGACGAAGCGAAACTTCCTTCATAAGGCTGTGTGTATACCACGGAACCCACCGACCATACGAGTCTAGAACTCGTCTCATAAATGCTCCCAATCCGTTGCTCGTGAAACGGGGATTTCTCGCCAAGAACCGGTAATGTCTGTTTGGAAAACGGACACTTATCAAGAATCCGGGCCAACCGGGCAATGCCCTGCTTGGGTGTATACTACTTGCCGCGCTTATCCCACAAAAAGAGGGAGTTTTGCAGGCGTGTCTGCTGAAGAACGCTTCGACGCTGACGTGACCTCTGGCCTCGATGAAAGCGGTGCGAGGACGGTGATTGGTCGCTACCACTTGCTGCAGAGAATAGGAGAAGGCGGCATGGGCGAGGTCTGGCTGGCGGAGCAGAAAGAGCCTGTACGCCGCCGCGTCGCTCTCAAACTGGTCAAAGCCGGGATGAACACACGCGAAGTGATCGCGCGCTTCGAGTCCGAGCGTCAGGCCTTGGCTCTGATGGACCACCCTGCCATTGCCAAAGTGCTCGACGCGGGCTCCACTGCGCAGGGCACGCCGTACTTCGTCATGGAGTACGTGGCCGGTGTTCCCATCACCGCTTACTGCGACAATCACAGGCTCAGCACCCGCGAGCGACTGGAGCTGTTCCTACACGTCTGCGAAGGAGTCCAGCACGCGCATCAGAAGGCCATCATCCACCGCGACTTGAAACCTTCCAACATCCTGGTTACGGAGGTGGACGACCGGGCGGCACCGAAGATTATCGATTTCGGAGTCGCCAAGGCGCTAAGCCAGAGGCTGACCGCGCAGACAATATACACGCGCGTGGGGACGCTGGTGGGAACCCCGGAATACATGAGCCCGGAGCAGGCTCTTTCCTCAGGTGAGGATATTGACACCCGTACCGACGTCTACTCGCTCGGGATCATCCTTTACGAGTTGCTAGCGGGTGTGCCGCCCATCGAGCTGCGCAAAATCGCGCTGGACGAGTTTCTACGCCGACTGCGCGAGGAAGAACCGCCGAAGCCTAGCACCAAGTTCCGCACCCAGGATCAAGCTACATCGACGGAACTGGCGCGCAAGCGCCAGAGCGAGCCGCTGGCGCTGGCCAAGCAGATACGCGGTGACCTGGACTCGATCGCGCTGAAGGCTCTCGAAAAGGACCGGTCGCGCCGCTACGGCTCGCCCTCCGATTTCGCCGCCGACATCGGGCGCTACCTGAGGAACGAACCGGTACTCGCGGTCTCCCCATCCCTCGCTTACCGCACCCGCAAGTTCGCGCGTCGCTACCGCGGGGCGCTGGCCACCGCTGCTGCTTTCGCGCTGGTGCTCATCGCGGCAGCGGTCGTCAGCATCCGGCAGAGCATCCGCGCTAACCGGGAAGCGGCCGTGGCCCAGGCGGTGAACGACTTCCTGCAAAATGATCTGCTGGCGCAGGCCAGCGCCAGCACGCAAGCATCGCCGAGTACGAAGCCTGATCCAGACCTGAAGGTGCGCACGGCCTTAGACCGGGCCGCGGCGCGGATCGCGGGAAAGTTCGCCCGGGAACCGGAGGTAGAAGCTGCCATTCGGGACACCATCGGGCAGACCTACATGGACCTGGGGCTATACCGGGAGGCACGCACGCACTTGGAGCGGGCGCTGGAACTGCACCGCCGTATGCTGGGCCCAGAGAATCCGAAGACCCTCAAAACACTCAACGGCCTCGGACGTAGCGTCTATTTTCAAGGCAAATACCCCGAGGCTGAGGCGTTGTTCAGCCAAGCCCTGGAGATCCAGCGGCGCGTGCTGGGGCCGCAGCATCCCGATACGCTGTCGTCCATGGGCTACCTGGCGAATGATTATTACGAGCAGGGCAAATACGCACAGTCCGAGGCGCTCCATAGACAGACCCTGGAGATCCGTCGCCGCGTTTTGGGTGCCGAGCATCGCGACACGCTGGATTCCATGCAGAGCCTGGCGCTCGTCTACTATTTGGAGGGTAAGCACGCAGAGGCTGAGGCGCTGTTCAGCCAGACTTTGGAGATGCAGCGCCGTGTGCTGGGGCCCGAGCACCCCACGACGCTGTCCTCCATGGGCGATCTGGCGATGGTTTACGCGTCGCAAGGCAAGTACAGGCAGTCCGAGGCGCTATTAAGCCAAACCCTGGAGATCCGGCGCCGCATCTTGGGTCCCGAGCATTCGAGCACGCTCAGTTCCATGCACAATCTGGCGAACACTTACCTCCAAGAGGGCAACTACGCCCAAGCCGAGGCGCTGTTTACCCAGGCGCTGGAGATCCAGCGCCGTGTCCTGGGCCCCGAGCATGCAAGTACGCTGATGTCTATGGAGTGTCTTGCCGGCACCTACGGCTTGAGCGGAAGGTACGCACAGGCCGAGGAGTTGTTCAACCAGACGCTGGACATCCAGCGACGCGTCTTGGGCCCCGAGCATCCTGACACCCTTCTTACGCTGTCCGATTTTGCATCCATGTACCAAGTACTGGGCAAATACGCTCAGGCGGAGATTTACGCCACGCAAGCCCTGGCAGGGCGGCGGCGCGCCTTGGGCTCGGAACACGCCGACACCATGGCATCGGCCGCGGACGTGGCACTCGCCTACCTGTCGCAGGGGAAGTTCACCGAAAGTGAGCCGCTCGCACGCGAGGCCGTGGCCTTCTGCCGAAAGATGCAGCCGGAAGATTGGCAGCGATTCCGCGCCGAGACCCTGCTGGGCGCGAGCCTCTCAGGAGAGAAGAAATACGCTGAAGCCGAACCAGTGCTACTAGGAGGCTATCAGGGGATGTTGGCACGGAAAGACCGGATAGACGTACCCGACTGGTATCACCTGGACCTCGCCCGCGGATGGATTGTCCAACTTTACCAGGCATGGGGCAAACCCGGCAAAGCCGCCGAGTGGAGCAGAAGTAAGAATCCCCTGAAGTAGGTCGCATCTGACAGCGACACTGAAGCACCCAACTGCCAAAGGGAACCCTACCACCGTAACCCCCTAGTACTTAGTTGCGTAAACGAGCGTAATATTGCTTGGGAGCCGTAGGGTGCACAACAGCCTTTCTCCATTCAAAGGGAGATGCGGTTTGATTGTAAACGGTCACGAACTGATCGATCGCTTTTCGCAGTTCCCAGGGCGAGGTGAAGCTGGCCCCCTGGAGGGCCTGACGACTCAGAATGCTAAACCAACATTCCACCTGATTCAGCCAGGAAGCGTAGGTGGGCGTGTAATGGAAATGGACCCTGGGATGGCGTCTCCGCCAACCATCGGTCTTCGGCTTGTGGGTGCTCAGGTTGTCCAACACCACGTGCAACTCGCGGCCCGGATGCTCGGCCACCACCTCGTTCATGAAATCGAGGAATTCCCTTCGCCGGCGCCGATCATAGTGGCCGGTTTTCACCTGCCCCGAGGCCACGTCCAAAGCCGCGAACAAGGTGGTCGTCCCATGGCGCGTGTAGCAGTGGCTGAAGCCGGTCAGGGCTTTTCCGTTGGGCAAACGGATCCAGCCTTGGGCGCGCTCCAGGGCTTGGATCGAAGGCTTCTCATCCACCGCCAAGACCAAGGCGTTTTCCGGCGGCTGCAAATAGAGGCCGATAATGTCCGCCGCCTTGGGAGCGAAGGCCGGATTGGTCGAAATGCACCAGCTGCGACGACGACGCAACGAGATCCCATGTTGCCGCAGGGCTCGCCACACCTGGTCCTCACTCACATCGCCCAGCGCTTGGGCCAGCAGATGTCCCGTCCAGGTGCTATGACCTGCTGGGGGCGGTTGATCCAACTGCTTCAGCAGGCGCTTCTCCGTGTTCGAGTCGTAGCGCCGAGGCTTGCCCGAGCGCGGGCCATCCTGCAGTCCTTCCAGACGATGGCGAGCAAAGCGTTGCCGCCACTTCGAAACGCGGGCGGGCCGCGTGCGCAGCGAGTGCGCAATCTGAACGGTGCTCTGCCCCTGGCTAGCCCACAAAACAATTTGGGCTCGTTCGGCCAGGCGCTGTTCGGTGGTCCCGGCCCGAACCCACTGGCGAAGCATACTGTCTTCTTCCGGACTCAAGGTTATGACTGCCGCTTGTTTGCTCATGGCGGCAGCCTGACATATAACGCTTACTATCGCAACTAAGTACTAGAGAAGAGCACTCTCCACTCGTGATCGGGCCCAGGCGACTTTCGGGTAAGTAGCTTTACGACCAATTAACGGCCCTTCTCAGAGGAGGCGCCGCGAGGCTCCTGGGGCAGTTTCCGAGTCGCCGAGCACTCAGCCAAAGGCTTCGACACTGGCATCAAACTCTCCAACTCCTCGCGCAGACTCTGAAACATCCCATCCACATCGTCGCCCCGGGCCGAAGATGACTCCCATCGTGTTTCGTGCCCAGCCATTGGTTACATGCCGGTTATCAACAAGTCTTGACGGCCAGCTAATCCGGATTGGTGTCTAGCTAACTCATTATGCACCTCAATGAGGGGTAACTCCCTTGACATAGGGGCAACCTTCGACGAACATGATCGCCGATTCAGCGGCCATGGAAACGGGAATGAAGCGGGGGTCGCTGTCTTGTCTTTTGTGCCGATGAGAGGATCGTCGTAGGACAAACTGAGGCTACTTCGACATAAAGACGTAAAGCCGCCGTTGAAATGCGCGAGGGCCTCTGTGCCCAACCGACTGCGGAATCGGAAAAAGAAATCGCTGTCAGTTTTGTGGAATCTTACCGGTTCGCTGCCGTTCACTTGAGCGAGATTCTCAAGCAAGACGCCAGTCTCGAAATCCTCTGAGAAGGCTGCATCGTGCGGAGTCCCATGGTGTGCAAGGGTTTCGGCTTCGGTTCGTGAGCTTGATGCCGTCAGGCTGCCTAGTCCTGACTTCGAATCGTCTGAGGGCGTGTCTAGCAAGCCAGAATTCTGCTTGTCTGCGGAGTTTTAACCAGGGTGACTTGTTTCGGTCCCCGGATCCGGTATTCGAGGCTGAGTTCGACGGCGGCGAGCATGACATTCTCGCGCCTCGTCTAGGGGATAATCGTTGGTTGGTAGAGTGCAGACCGGGAGATAAGACGGTCGCGGCCACGCCCAGAAATTCGCGAAGTATAGTCAGCTCGGCCCTTCATGTCTACACGAACCTGGGTATGCAAGACAGGAGTCTGCCTGCTACTTCACCACTGCTCGTTGACGCTACGCTGGACAAATCTCCGCTAGCCGCGATTGACGCTGTTTATCGAGCTTTCGTCGCCCACTAGTAACCGACTCTTTTTCGTGATGCGGAGTCCGAACGCAAGCTTCAGCAAACGGCAGCAACATAACAGGTAAGGGGATTGAAGGAATGGCTCACCGGATGTTGGCTGTGTTGGCAGCATGTTCGCTGGCGGCAGTCTCCTTTGCCCAACAACTGGCACTGACAGCCAGGCGGCCTGCGGATTTTACGCGCAAGCGCTGGGAGTGGTTCTACCAGCAGCGTGCCTACCCTCGGAAACGAATTCCGACCGGCGCACGCCTCAAGGCTCTGCGCGCGCTTGATACCATGATTCAGGCCGAACGTGCGGAGCAGGTGCGGGCGTCGAAAGTCTATCCTGCTGCAGCCCAGCCGCTCCTGAACTGGGTGCCGATCGGCCCGCAGCCCACCAGCACCGATCCGAACCTCATTGGTGGCGGTACTCCCATCGCTTCGGGCCGAGTAACCGCGCTGGCGGTCGACCCCACTAATTCCGGCGTGGTTTACCTTGGTGGGGCCGAGGGCGGAGTTTGGAAGACCGCCGATGGGGGCACCACCTGGACACCCCTCACCGACACCCAAGCTTCGCTGGCCGTCGGCTCCATCGTGCTCGATCCGTCGAACCCGAGCACGGTTTACGTCGGTACCGGCGAAGAGAATTTCAACGGGGATGCTTATTACGGCGCTGGGATCCTCAAGTCGACTGACGGCGGTTCCACTTGGACCCAAGTGGCGCCCCCCTTTGCCGGCCCCATCGGTTCGGACTCCTACTTCGGCGGGGGAGCGTACATCGGGGCTCTGGCGGTCGACCCTTCCAACAGTCAAGTCATCCTTGCAGCGGATTTCGAAGCGGGCAGGAGCGGAATCTACCGCTCCGGCGATGGCGGCGCGACCTGGTCCCAGGTGCTCGCGACCGGAATCGCAACCGCAGCCCTCTTCGACCCGAGCGACGGAAACACCGCGTATGCCGCCATCGGCGGGGTGGGTATCTTCAAATCCTCCGATTCAGGGCAAACATGGACACCCGACGACGGTACGAGCCCCAGCGTGTTGCCCGCCTCGAATCTGGGTCGGATTGAGGTCGCTATCGACCCTTCCAACCCCACTACGCTCTATGCAGGCATCGAGAATGCCACCACCGGCTCGCTGCTTGGCTTATTTAGCACGACCGACGGCGGCGCGCATTGGGCAATGATGCCTGGCGTTCCCGACTATTGCGGTCCCCAATGCTTCTACGACAGCGTTGTGCGAGTCGATCCCGCCAACTCGCAAGTGATCTTCCTGGGCGGGGCCGCTGGAGCGAGCGGGAGCTCGAGCCTTTACCGCTCGAACGATGGTGGCAAGACCTGGAGTGATATTTCCTCCGGATCGAATGGAGTCAACCTCCACGTCGATTCGCATGCCCTGGCGTTTTCCAAAGACGGCAGCTTGCTTTACGTCGGGAACGACGGGGGCGTCTGGTCTACGTCGAACGTGGCTGCCAGTCCGGTCAATTGGACGAACCTCAACAATACCCTGGCGCTCTCGCAATTCTATCCGGGAATCTCAATCGACCGCTCGACGGCCGGCAGAGCCTTCGGAGGCACACAGGATGACGGCACACAGATGTACTCGGCGAGCCCGGATTGGAACCAGCTCGACCCGTGCGGCGACGGTGGCTGGACGGCGATTGATTCCTCGAATTCCAACATTATCTACGCGGCGTGTACCTCCCTGGATCCCACCTTTCTCACCAAGTCGATAGCGGGAGGAGCGCCGGGGACATTCTTCGCCGTTGAAAACGGCATCGATACGGCCGACCGCGTACTCTTTATTCCTCCCATGGTAATGGATCTGTCGAATTCCAAAACGCTGTATTTCGGCACATTTCGCGTCTATCAGACTATAGACGGCGCCAACAACTGGACACCTATCTCGAATGACCTGACCGCAGGTCCTTTTGGCGCCGTGTCGACTATCGCCGTAGCGCCGAGCAATTCCAACACGGTGTACGCCGGCACGAGCGACGGGCAGGTGCAAGTCACCACAAATGCGGGTGGCGGCGAGAGCGCCTCCTGGACGAATGTCACTGCAGGACTGCCGAAACGCGCCGTAACCCAGCTTGCGGTGGATCCGATCGACCCGAACACAGCGTACGTGACCCTATCAGGCTTCTCTGGATTTGAAGACAGCCAAGGGCACGTCTTCAAGACGAGCAGCCGCGGGACTAGTTGGACCGACATCAGCGGCAATCTCCCCAACATTCCTGTCAACGACATCGTGGTCGACCCGAATCTGGCAGGGACGATCTACGTGGCCACCGACGTGGGCGTCTTCTCAACCACCAATGGCGGGATGCAGTGGTCGCCGCTCGGAAACAGGTTGCCCAAAGTTGCCGTTCTGAGCCTCAAGCTGCACGCCGCGTCGAGAACTCTCCGCGCGGCGAGCCACGGCCGCGGCGCATGGGATCTCCAATTGCCGATTTCGGCCTCGGTTGCGATTTCACCCCTGAGCTTGTCGTTTCCAGGCCAGACGGTAGGAACCACGAGTGCAGCACAAACCGTGACGCTAACCAATAACGGGGCTTCGGCGGTGACCATCAGCAGCATAGCCTCCGCCGGCGATTTTGCCGAGACCAATAGTTGCGGCGGCTCCGTGGCAGGCGGATCGAGTTGCGTGGTGCAGGTTACGTTCTCGCCGAAGTCAGCCGGGACGCGCGTCGGGACGGTGACCTTTACGGACAGCGATCCGAGCAGCCCGCAGGCAGTTCCACTTACTGGCACCGGCCAACCCTCGAGCGCCAGCCCTGTCGTCGCGCTGTCCACAACCAGCCTCAACTTCGGCAATCAGGCCGTCGGCACGGCCAGCGGCGCTCTGCCCGTGGTGCTGATCAACAGCGGAGGAGCACCTCTGAATATTTCAAATGTCGCAGCGAGCGGCAGCTTCGGTGAGAGCGACAACTGTGGGAGTGTGGTGGCGGCACAGGCCGAGTGCGTCATCGGGGTGACCTTTGCTCCGACTTCCACGGGGACCCAAAGCGGTGCGTTAACCATCACGGACAATGCCACTGGAAGCCCCCAGGCCGTGGCCTTGTCGGGCGCGGGCATTCCGACTCCTCCCCCATTCAGCGGACGCTATCTGTTCAATCGCACTGATTTTCCCGGCGCAGCCGATCCTACCTGCATCATCACGGCTGATTTCAACGGGGACGGCATACCGGACTTGGCCGTCTGTGACATTCTGTCCGGGGGAAGGATTTCCATTTCGTTCGGAAAGCCCGACGGAACCTTTCAGTCACCGGTTTACTACGCCTCAGGCACGTCTCCCACTTCTCTTCTCGCGGCTGATTTCAATGGAGACGGAAAGCTCGACCTCGCCATGACGAACAGCGCTCTCGGCGGCATTGCTGCAAATAACATGGTGATGGTTCTGCTGGGCAATGGCGACGGAACGTTTCAGGCGCCTGTCGGCTATGCTGTGGGAAATGAGCCAGCTTCAGTTGCTGTTGGGGGACTTCAACGGAGACGGGAAACTCGACTTGGTCGTAGCGAACCGTAGTTGTACCAACCTCCCATGTGGAACAAGCTCGGTCTCCGTTCTGTTGGGTAACGGTGACGGAACATTCAAGTCTCACGTAGATTTTTCCACCGGGTCCGGCGCGTCCTCCGCATCGGTCGTTGTGGGAGACTTCAACCGAGACGGGAGACTCGACTTGGCGGTGGCCAATAGCTATAACGGCGGTGCAGGCACTGTCGCAATTCTTCTCGGCAACGGGGACGGTACGTTTCAAGCCAGCAAGGAATACCCAGCCGGAGCGAATCCGGCCGCTCTGGTAGCCGCAGATCTGAACGGCGATGGCAAGCTCGACTTGGCGGTTGCCGACAACTTCTATATGCCGACGGGGGAAATCTCGGTCTTGTTGGGAAACGGGGATGGGACCTTCGCCGCTCCCGTTCAGTATGCGGTAGGTGCCGACCCAACTAGCGTCGCAATCGGAGACTTCAACGGCGATGGCATTCCGGATCTCGCCGCCAATGGCGGTACGGGCACAGTTTCCGTACTCTTGGGGAAAGGCGACGGGACCTTCCAAAACGCCGTCGCCTACGCCTCGTCCGGTGAGCCCGCGGTCTTGACGGTGGGCGACTTCAACGGCGACGGCCACCAGGATCTGGCGATTGCCAATGCAAACTCGGGGAACTTGGGTACGATTACGATCTTGCTGGGCGACGGAAATGGAGCGTTCAGCCCGAAACTCGACCTCACGACCGGCTTCTCTTCCCCGATAGGTGGGGTATCCGCTGATTTCAACGACGACGGGAAGGCCGATCTGGCGATTATCAATAATGACAGTCCAACTGACATCAGCACGGTTTCTATTTTGCCGGGTAACGGCGATGGTACATTCCAGTCCCAGCCGCAGGCTAATTTCCCCGCTGGCCAGGACGTCCAATCCGTCGTCGCCGCCGATTTCAATGGGGACGGTAAGATGGATTTAGCGGTCGCCAACTTCACACCCGCTACTGTCTCGATCTTACTCGGCAACGGCGACGGAACCTTCCAGCCGCCGGTAAGCTATCCTGTCGCCGCAAGCCCGAACGGGCTAGCGGTGGCTGATTTTAACGGTGACGGTCACCTCGATATCGCCGTGTCTTTGGGGAATTGCAATCTTACTTGTCCGGGCTCCGTGGTGTCCATCCTGCTGGGGAACGGCGACGGTACTTTCAAAGCTCATGCCGATTACCCAACGGCCGGCGAGAATGGGGAGCTGGCTGTTGCGGCCGGGGACTTCAATGGCGATGGAAAGGCTGACTTGGCGGTGTCGACTCAGCCCAACAGCTCTGGACCGGTAATCAGCGTTTTGTTGGGAAACGGTGACGGCTCGTTTCAGTCGCCCACAACCTATCCCGCCCAGAGTGAAGGTCCGAACGCTCTGGCGGTTGGGGATTTCAATGGTGACGGGAAGCTCGACTTGGCCGGGACGGTTATCAACAACGGAACCTCTGGAGAGATTTCCATCTTCCTGGGCAACGGAAACGGCTCGTTCCAGGCGCCGAAGCAGTTTGCGACCGGCATTTTTTCCGCCTCGATCGCGGTTGCCGATTTTGACGGAGATGGAAGGTTGGACGTCGCCACCGTGAACACTGGCTCTGAGACCATCTCCGTTCTTCTCGGCAATGGTGACGGAACGCTGCAACCGCACCTGGATTACATCACTGGCAGGACTCCTATAGGAATCGCGGCCGGAGCTTTCGACGGACCTGGAGGCGGTTTCGGGCTGGCCTTTGCCAACCGGATCGACAACACCGTCTCCGTTTACGCCGTACCCACAGTCGCTCTTTACCCGAGCAAGCTCACCTTTCACCAAGGCCTGCCAGGTGCGGCCGACGGGCGGAAGCAGGGAGGCACAAGGCGGGTCACCGCTCCCGCCGAACAGCAGACCGTCACCATTACCAATCCCGGAAACCTGCGCCTGCGTTTTTCCAAAATGAACATCACCAGGGGTTTCGCGCAGACCAACACCTGCAGCCCGGCCCTCCCTGTTGGACAAAGTTGTACGGTCACCGTCATCTATGCCCCAACCCCGGCCGGGGAGATCGCCGGCTCGTTGGTCATCTCAGACAATGCGACCGGGAAACAACAAATCGTGGGGTTGACAGCCAGCGCCGTCCCCGCACCGATCGTCGAAGTCACCCCGCCCAGCCTTGGCTTCGGCAACCAGACTGTCGGCACGCCGAGCGCCGCTGACAGCGTGATACTGACGAACGCCGGTAACGCGTCGCTCACCATCTCCAACGTCACGGTCGGCGGAGCCAACGCCGGCGATTTCGCTGAGACGAACAGTTGCGGTTCCAGTGTGGCTTCGGGAGCAAACTGCACCATCAATGTGGCCTTCAAGCCCACGGCGGCGGGTCCGCGCAGCGCGACGCTGAACATCGCCGACAACGCCGCCAACAGTCCACAGACCCTCGCACTGACGGGTGTGGGCCTGGGAGCTCCTGACTTCTCGCTCTCGGCCTCGCCGGGCTCTGCCACGGTCACGCCGGGGCAATCGACGACCTACACCTTGACACTCACCCCCAGCGGCGGATTCAGCCAGGCGGTTTCGGTGAGTTGCACCGGCGCTCCGGCGCTGGCCACCTGCTCGGTTTCTCCGAACTCTGTAACACTGAACGGAACTAATGCCGGCACCGCCAACGTCTCAGTCACGACTACCGCCGCGACGATGCTGGCTCCGCGAAAGACTGCCCCGCCCTTTTCGAGACCGGGCGCGTGGAACCGGCTGCGGATGCTTGCTCTGTGGCTGATCGTCGCTGCGGCGCTTTCCGCGTTGACCTCCAGGCGACGGCGCCGAGCTGCTAGGTTAGGTCTCGTATCCGCGCTGCTCGTCGTGATGCTCTGGGCTTCGTGTGGGGGCGGTGGAGGCGGAGGTGGCGTCGGGGGCGGCGGTAATCCGGGGACACCGGCTGGGACTTACACGCTCACACTGACGGGAACGTTCGCCAATGCCGCAGGGTCCGGTCTGACCCACACGACTACGGTCGCACTGAAGGTCGAATGACGCGGTCGCTCTGACTGGGCGGACACCTGCTAACAGATCTTGAGACCCAATCCAGCTCGACGTTCCGTTGTGTCGGCTCCGGTTCCTGCAGATAATAATCACCTCAATAGTTGGTTCCTTTATGATCTTAGGTACGCTATTCGCAGGTGGATCGCCCAGTTCAAGTTGGCATGCACATTCGATCTCATTGTGACGGGCCATGGACGACGCCAGTGTAATCCTGTGGTTCTTCTGGGTGCTGCTCGCTGGCGGACTCGCGCTCGCCTGGATTGTGCATTCTCAGCGCTGGCGAAGCCGCCTCAAAGAACAAATCGCGCAACTGACGGCGCGCGTTTACTATCTGGAGCAGAGCCTTAAGGCGCTCTCCGTGGCTCTAGCCGAGCGAGCGGAGCGTCCGACCGAACCGGCCAAGCCGCCTTTGATCGCGGAGCGGCAGCCGACCACGCCCAGTGCTCCGCCTGTGCAAGACGCCAAACCAACCGCCGCGCCGGGCGCGCCTTTGGGGACGTTCCCCGCGCCTAAAGTGATCGCGTCTGAACCTGAGGGCTCAGTTCCTCCTTGGACTCCTGCGGCGAGTAACGAACCACGACCATCCAAGCCATCTGAGACATCGTTACCAGCGTCTTACGCGCCTTCGCCAGCACCCTCCTCCGCTGTCGCTCGAGCGCGGTCTATCCTCAACCTCGAAGAGACCCTAGGCACGAACTGGCTGAACAAGCTCGGAATCATCATCTTCGTGATCGGGATCGCGCTGTTTCTGGCTTATGAGCTGCGCGCGCTCGGGCCCGCGGGGAAGATCATGGTGGGATACGTCACCGGCGTGACTCTACTGGGCGCGGGAGTCTTTTTTGAGCGGGGCGAGCGCTACCGGATTCTGGCACGCGCCGGAATCGGCGGCGGCTGGGCGCTCACGTTCTTTACGGCCTATGCGATGTACCACGTGCCAGCCTCGCGCGTACTCTCCTCGCAAGGCGCGGACCTCGCTCTGATGCTCGCCGTGGCGGCGGTCATGGTCGCGCATACCTTGCGCTACCGGTCGCAGGTGGTTACGGCGCTCGCTTTCCTGCTGGCCTTCTCCACCGTGACTATCAGCCACGTCAGCGTCTACAGTCTCTCCGCCGGCGCCGTTCTTGCCCTGGGCCTCACTGTGATCGTGGTGCGCAGACGCTGGTTTGAGCTGGAGATTCTCGGCATCCTCGCGAGCTACGCGAATCATTACGTCTGGCTGCGGCCCATCATCGAGCCGATGCACGGCCATCACCGGCCGTTTCCGGAATTCACCGCGAGCGCGGGCCTGCTGATCCTCTACTGGGCGGTGTTTCGCGCGTCTTACCTCGTTCGTCGAGTCGAGTCGCGACGCGAGGAGAGCGTCTCGAGCGCCGCGGCTCTGGTCAACGCGTTCCTGTTGCTGGGCCTGATGAGGTACCAGTCCGTGCATCCCGAGTGGGCGTTCTGGTTCTTGGTGTTCCTGGGAGCCGCCGAACTTACCCTGGGTCAATCGCCGACGATCCGCCGGCGGCCTGCAGCGTTTGTTGTCTTGTCGACGCTAGGCGTCGCCCTGCTGGTGGCGGCGTTTCCCTTCCGCTACTCGGGAGGGCATCTCTCCATCCTGTGGCTGATGGAAACGGAGGCGGTCTTCCTCGCGGGCGTCTTCATCCGTGAACCGTTGTTCCGGCGGCTCGGTACGCTCGCCAGCGTCGTGGTTGCGGGGCAGATGCTCGCCGTGGATGCCACACGCGTCCTCGGCGAACGTTGGGACGGAGCTCGAGTGGTGAACGAACCGCGCCTTGCCATGGTTTTCGCGCTGGCGGTCTTGATCCTCTATGCCAACGCGCACTGGATCCCTGGGCACTGGCCGCGGGAAGAAACGAATCGCTTCTTCAGCGTGCTCTGGAGCCGGACGTCCTACGTTGCCGCGCCGATTGCGCTAGCGGGCGCCGCGATCGCTTGGCCTTGGTCCTGGACGGCAGTCGCATGGAGCGCCCTGGCTTTGGCGCTGGCGTATGCGGGTCGGCGCTTCAAGATCGAGGCACTGTCCGTGCAGGCGAACTTAGTCGCTGGGCTCGCGATCGCACGCGTTCTCGCAAGCAACGTGCACGCCACGGACACCTACCATCACCTCACCCTGCGCCTCATTACCATCTCCATTGTCGCGGCGCTTCTCTACCTCTTTTCGCGCTGGTCGATCCTGCCGAATTGGGTGAAGGCGGGGCGGCTGCCCGAGGTGTACCTCTGGTCGGCGTCGTCGCTGGTGGCGCTGGTCGCCTGGTACGAATTGCGTCCGGCGAGCGTGGCATTGGGATGGGCGTTGCTTGGGCTGGTCCTGTTCGAAGTCGGAATGAAGGAGCGCTCGACTGCCCTCCGTTTGCAAGCCTACCTGGCGCTCGTCGCGAGCTTCGTGCGCATCCTCATTGTGAATCTGAACGCGGTGGAAGCTCCCGGCCAGCTCAGCCCTCGGGTTTACACCATCGTCCCGCTGGCGCTCGCCTACTACTACATCTACGGACGGCTTTGGGGGCGTGAGGATGACTTCCTGCGGCGCGACGTGCGCCTGCGCGCCGCCGAACTCCACTGCTTCCTCGGGACCATCGCCGTCGCGGCGCTGATGCGCTTCGAGCTCAACCTCGACTGGGTAGCGGCGGCTTGGGCAGCGCTAGCGCTGATCCTGGTGACACTCGAGTGGCGGACCGAGCGGTGGATCTTTCTGCATCAGAGCTATCTGATGGGGTTCGCAGTGCTGTTTCGCACCGTCCTGCACAACCTTTACGAGCGCAGCTATTTTCCGGCGCCGTTCTGGCGCGGACCGTGGGTGGTAGTCGGCACCGTGGTGGCCTTACTGGCGCTGACGCTGGTGCTTGCATCGCAACTCGCCCTACCTCCGCCGGCGCGCGATCCGGAGCATCCATGGATGCGAGCGTGGGCTTCAATTGAGCGGCGCCCCGAGCAGATCTTCTTCTTCATTCCCTTCGTTCTGCTCACTTGGCTTCTCGCGGAACAGCTGCGGCACGGACTGGTGACGTTCGGGTGGGGCATAGAGGCGGTGGGTGTCTTCCTGGTGGCGCTCAAGGTGGGCCAGCGAAGCTATCGGCTCTCCGCCTTGGGACTGCTGTTGTTGTGCGTACTCAAGATCGCCTTGGTGGATGTATGGGGTTTGGCGCCGCGTGACCGTTACATGACGTTCATCGCGCTAGGATCGGCGCTCCCCTTGGTCTCGTTCCTTTACAGCAAGTATCGTGAAGTGGTGCGGGAGTACCTATGAAGCGCAGGCTGATTTTCGTCGGCCTCGCCCTGCTGATCGTCGCGTCGCTGGTGTGGACGGAGAGAGCGCGCGTGGCCGCGCCCGCAGGTCCGGGCGCCATCCTTTACTTCGTCGCCGACACGGAGCACGAACTGACGCGGCTGCCTGTGGCCTTCAAGCCGATGCCGGACGACGAAGAGATCAAGATCGGCGATCAACTGGCGCAGATGTACCTCGGAAGCAAGCCTCGTGAAGGAACACCTGCCGCAGCGCGGGTCCGGTTGATCGAGGGCTACGTGAACCAAGTGGGAGCGAGGGTCGCGGCGCACGCCCGCCGCAAGCTGCCGTACCGCTTCCACTATCTGGACCGGCCCACGCTGGTCGACGCCTTCGCCCTCCCCGGAGGACACGTCTTCATCGGCAATGGACTCCTGGCGCTGATGGACAGCGAAGATGAGCTCGCGGCGGTCCTGGGTCACGAGGTCGAGCACATCGACCACTATCACGCGGCTGAGCGAATCGAAACGGAACGCGCGCTGCGGAGGATCCCACTCGGCGGCTTGGCGGTGATTCCGATCGCCGTGTTTGAGGCGGGCTACAGCAAGGATCAGGAACTCGAAGCCGACCGTGAAGGCACGCGCCTCGCGGTGAGCGCCGGTTATTCTCCGCTGGGCGCACTGCGTCTGTTCGAAACCTATGAACGCTTGTACGAGGAGTACATCACCAAAGCGCAGACGCCGCAGGAAGAGCTCGCCCAGGTGGCCATCCAAACCTTGGAGGGCTACTTCCGGACGCATCCGCTGCCTTCCGAGAGGATCGCCCAGATCAAGGAAATGATTACGGCGGAGAACTGGGGGAATCTTACCTCAGAGCAGCCGTTACGGGTCGGCTACATCTTTTGGACGGACCGGGCACGAAAAGCCGAGGAGAGCTGTCGTTACGAATACGCGGTAAGGACCGCTTTGTACTCGCTCAAGCTCCAGCCCGACCAGCCCGCGGCTCTGGATGTGCTGGGTCGCGCGCAGTTCATGCTGGCGGACTTCGATTCTGCAGCAGCTACGGATCGTCGTCTCCTCAACGTTCGGCCCACGGACGTCGACTTGGCCGGCCGATACGCGTCCGCGCTCGGAGCTCGCGGCAATCCCCAGAAAGCCGTGCAGGAGTTTCGGGACTGGCTGACGGGGGCGGGAATCTCAGAAACCGACGTGATGACACAAATGCAGGCGGACTTGGCCGGGTTGTGGCTTCTCGCGGCAAATCCCAAACCAGCGGCACAGATCGAACAACAATTACAAGCCGCCGTCTGGGCTCCGCACGCCCTGGGGCAGCTCGGCTTGTGGTACTACCGGGCGGGGCGCTACGATCAGGCCGCAAGACTGCTGACCTCGGTGGTGGAGCAACTGCCACAGGACACCACGGTTAGGGTTCAGCTTGGCTGGACGCTCCTCGCGCAGCGCAAGTACGAGTCGGCCTTGGGACGGTTCAGCCGCGTGGAGCCCGCCACCGGCCTTCTGAGCTCGAGTGTTACGACGCCCTATCCGCCGGGCGCTCGCATGGGCGCCGCCATCGCCAAATGGGAGTCGCACCAGGGCGACGACGCGTTGACGGACTTCGCGAGTGTCATCAAGGATGAGCCTTATTGGCTGAACCAGCGCTGGGTAGCCGCACTCTTTGCACCCGGCGTGCCTGCCAGCATCGCTCAAATGCGGGCCGAGCTCGAACGCAGGAAGCCGGTTCGCGCGGTGACCAGCTTCCGCCCATTCGTGCTAAAACCTAATGGTTCCGGCTTAGTCTCCAAGCAGCCGTCGACATTTCAAGCTTTCATTTTAGACGTTCTGGCGTTGCCCAAGGTTTGATTGTTCTCAGCGGGAGATGAGCAGGCGTTCTTACGGACAAAAGAGCTATCGCAGCTTGATTTTGTGCCGGCAGCCTCCACCCGTTCCGTCAGGCGTGTTACAGAAACAGCAGCTTGGCGAAAGCTGCCGGCCACTCGTTGCGTGGATGCTACTTGCCGCCCTCTCCACCGGATCGCTTCACGGTTGAGGCTACAGAGGTGGAGGTGGGGCGAGCCATGCCTGGCATCCCCGGCATTCCTTTCATGGCGCTCATGGAACCAAGTTTCGAAGTGAAGAAGAGGAAGAAGTTGGAGCCGACCTCGATGGCTCTGCCGGCTGCTTCTGCCGCGTCCATCTGCTTCGCCGAAGTGATGCCGCTGCTTCCGTCCGCTGACGGCCAGTCACTCTGGTTCAGGACCAGCACCGGCCTGACTTCCCACCAGATGGCTCCAGTGTTGACGCGCGAGTTGTCAACCACGTGGCTGTGATTCGGTGTTGGCACGAACACCGGCGCAGTCGGAGGACCCGCCTTCCCCAGTGCGGCCAGCGTCTTGGACAGGTCGACCGAGGAAGCGTGCATGGTGCAGGTGCCGGGCACGGGATTGTTCGGGTCGGGGCACTGAGTCGTGATGGCCGGATTAACCGTCCTCTTCCAAGCTTCGGGCACGGCGCCGAATAGGCTGATTAACGCGTTGCCCAGGGCGACGCCGCAAAGTTCACCCGGCCTCCCTCCATCCGGGCAATCCATGGCGTCGGCAGCGGTTTGGTCATTGTCGACCGAGAACATAGGAATGAGAACGTACAGATGCGCAGTAAGTTTGATGTCGCCTCCCGTCGGGTCCTCTGTGGGTTCGGTGATCGGTTGGCAAATCGGCGTCTGCATCTCATTGGGATCGGACTGCGCCTTCATGCCGTTGAAATCCAGATCCAATGCTGGCTGGTCAACACAGTCGAAATTCTGCAGGTAAGTGAAGGTGACGATCCTGCCGTTCCCGAAGCCGTTCGTCTGGTTAGGTTTGAGCTGCGCCGAAGCGTTGGTCGCAATCAAAGCGATAGACGCGACAGCGACGGTCGACGCCAGGCGAGTGAACAACGCTTTCCTAAGTTCCGATGACTGGAATCTGAAGCGGATCATGTGTTCTCCTTTCCTTCTACTGGAATCCGAATCAAGGTTCAAAGAATGCGCACGGCCCTCCCCGCGGAGTTTCAGAACTGGAGACTGATGAGATACTGAATCAAGTCACTTTTCTGTCCGTCAGTGAGCCCCAGGCTCATACAAGTGTTGTAGTGGTCCACGACGGCGTTCAAATCGGCGAAGCGCCCGTCGTGATAGAAGCCGCCTTTGAAATGGGTGGACAGCGCACCGATCGGCGAAGTCCGATACCGCAGGTCCGGCGCCCGATCGGCTTGGAAACTGTCGATGCAGATTTCGTTGGGTTGATGCAAGTTCCAACCTGGGTCGGTCCAGAGCGGCTCGACGTGACAGTTATTGCATTTTGCCTGGCCGCTGAACAGTTCGTCGCCCCGCGCCGCCGCCGCCTTGTCGAAAGGTACGGTCGGACTCGGCGCAGGAATGGAGATCTGATAGAGCTGTAAAGCTGCAAGTTTTGGCGTGATGAGGTCGTCATCCGGACTGATGTGCGGCAAGTCGGCAAAACCGTGCGCGGCGGCAATAGGGAACTGCGATGCATTGTTAAGGCGGGGATCGAAGAACCTGCCTTTACCGTGCATCTCCAGGTTCCCGACGAAGGCGTTCCAGTGAGGCACCGATCCCCAGCCGGTCCAGGTGTGCAGGTTCACTCCTCCAAGACCGAAAGCGGGTGGGATGAGCGCGGCACCAGGTACGTTCATGCCGGTGACACTGCCATCGGTCATCTGCTGAGGGTTGAACGTCTTGCCGTCCAGGATCAGTTCGGCATCGAATTTCCCCGGTCCCCAACTGTTGAGTACGTTTTTTACGGTAGTTTGATCGGTCCCCAGGAGATTGGCGAGTGCGCTCAGGTCAGGCGCCAGCGCGACAATCGCTCCGACGTTCAGATCGCGATTCGGCCAGCCATCCAGACGATGGCCCACGCAGCCGGTGCCGGGATTGGGCGTCACTTGTCCGGCACAGAGCGCGGGGTAGGAATTATCAACCGTGGAGTGACAGAAGGAGCACTGAATACCGACGGACTGGAGTGTTCCGGTATTGTTGAAGAACCCGGTAACTCCGACGACCGCGTTCAGTTTGAGGAGCGCGAGCGTGACCGCCGGATCGTCGAGATTGACCTTCCCCATCAGAAGTTGCTGCAGCAGATTGGCCGGCAGCGCATCCGCGTCGACCTTCAAGCCGACAGCAAGAGCAGTCTTGGGGCTCACCCCTGGACCAACTCCGCCGGAACCAGATCCTTCGATGGCCTGGTGCAGTTTCAGCGTGTCACCCCAGAAGGCCTGGTCGCCGAAGGTATCAAAGCGGAAGATGTGCTCGCCCTGCTGCACTTTTTGAGTCGCATTCTGGACTACGGGATCCTGATTCGCGTTCGACGGGCCAATTGACTTCGAGTGGCCGGCACTAATGAGAAGTACGACGATCGACAAAACGGTCGCCGCCACAATTATCTTTGCGACGCGAAATCTTGTCGGTGGCATTTCAAAGACCCTCCTGTTATCCCCGGGCGCATAACCCGGATTGGTTAGCTATCGCTCCGCTGCTCGACAAGTTTCTCAGAACGCCACGCAAGCTCATGGCGGCGGTTGACTGCCTGTCCGCAGCGTTGGAGGTTGCGCATAAACGTTGCACTCGGCCGGAGCTCGTCGCCCACGATTTCAGACAGAGGTGGAGCCTCAGGATGGCGGCGTCTCGTTGGTCGAGTTTCGACATCGTCTTCACGGTTGTTTTTTCCTTCGGACGCCATTGAGCGCCCGATTCGTGTGGTGAATTGGATGGCGCAACTCGGCAGGCCAATGCCAAAGCTTCGTCAACTAGTTGTAAAAAGCTCGCAAAAATGCTGGACCCGGAAGATTGGAGACGCGGTCGCGACGAATTGGTGGGGTGCTCGTCCTTTTCTCGAAATGGGTGCGGGAGTTGAGTAGGCCGGCGGAAAGGAACGCGGCTAGCGTTCGACGGCTTTGCGGGTGGGCATGGTTAAAGGAAGAATGAGCTTGAACACTGAGCCCCGAGGGCCCGTACTCTCGACGCTCACCTGGCCGCCGTGGTCCTGCATAATCTTCTGAACTACGGCAAGGCCAAGGCCGATACCGTTTTCTTTCCCGTAGCTCATGAAGGGCTGAAAGACGTTTTCGCGTATGGCTTCCGGGATCCCGGCGCCGTTGTCGGCAACACGGATCTCGAAGCCCTGCGCTGTTCGCCGGCCATCGATGCTGATCCTTCCGGAATCGGGCGGAACGGCCTCGCACGCGTTGAGCAGCAGGTTGTGCAGCACGCGATCGAGCTTGCCCTGGTCGAACCAGGCGTCACAGTCGTCTCCATGAGAAAAGGAAAAGACGATGCCCCGAAACTCGGGGTGCGCCTGCACGGTTTGAATCGCCCGCTCGATAGCCTCCTCAGTACTAGCGTAGACCGGGTGTAGCGCCTCGCCTTCCTTGGAGAAACCAAGCAGCGAGCTGATCTGTTCGGTCATCCGGTTCACGGCCAGGCGGATCTCCTCGTAGAAGTCCTTTCGCTCAGTGGCGTCCAGATTGCTTTCGGAGAGGAACTCTGCGTAGGCGAGAATGGCGGTTAGCGGGTGGCGCAGGTCGTGGGAGATAGTGCTTGCCATGCGTCCGATCGTAGCCAGGCGTTCAGAGTTCAGGAGATCCCGCTGCGTTTGCTGTAACGTGCGGCGCATGCGATCGAAGGCCGCAGTCAGCTCTGAGACTTCGTCGTGGCCGCGAGCCTCGAGCGGATAAGCGAAGTCGCCTTTCTCCAGCGCGTGAACGCCAGCGACGAGGTGAGCGAGGGGTCGCGTGAACGTAGTGGAGATCAAGAACACGAGCGCAGTAACGGCGAGCACGGCAGCGACGCCTGCGACCAGAATCCAGCGGTTGAGACTCTGCAGGAATTCGGTAGCCTGATCGTAAGACTTGAGGACGCTGAGGGTGACGGCGGGCGATCCTCCCGGCGCCAATTCCACCGATGTCGAAAGAAACCTCTCCTGGCCCAACTGAAGTTCCTCCGGTCCGCCTTCCGCAGCCAAAGAAAGCTCGCGGCGTCGCGCCAGGTCCGCCTCCTGGGCGGCGGAGAGGGTGCTGGCGACAAGGGTGTTTCCATAGTGGACCGCAACCCGGCCTGCCGCGACGCGGCTGACGTCCTCTGCAACACGGCGGTCGATCTCGTAGCCGACAGCCATGACACCGAGCGTCGTATTCTCGGCGGGGGAGCCAAAATAAATGGGCTGGATGAACACTTCGAACAGGTGGCCGTTCCCATACCACCAATCTCGCGACTCGCCGTTCCGAAGCGAGCGGCGCAGCAAGTCCTGAGCCTCGCTCCGGGTAAAGCCGGCGGTGGCCGTTTGGAGGGCCATCAAATTACCCGAGCGGCTGGCCAATACGAACAGTTCGCTCCTTATCAAACGCCAGAACTCCCCCGAAGCATCCTGAATGGTTGCCGGGTGCTCGGTAGTCATAACGGCCTTCAGCGAAGGGAGGTCGGCCAGCAGGGCGGCGGACTGCTCGAGCGTGGTTTCGCGCTGGCGTTGAAGGGTCTGAAATGTCACTACCGAGTTGCGCAGGCCCTCCGTAATCTCCTCGCGCACTCGAAGCCTTACGCGGTGCCGGACGACGAGCAGGGTGACCCAGGTCAGTGATGCCGAAACCAGCACCATCGAGAGCAGGAATTTAGTTCGCAGCTTAGCCTTGAACATCAGAGTGCCATGCCGAGCGGCAGTCGCCGTCCTCTGGGTTCGGAATCGGCCTCGATTCATCCGGTCGCAACTGCTAAGGTACAAACTTGTAGCCTGCATGGTGTACCGTTAGAAAATGAACCGGGTGTGCGGCATCTTTTTCCAGCTTCTGTCTCAGATTCAGAATGTGAGTGTCCACCGTACGCGTCGACGGGTAGTCGCGGTAACCCCAAACCTCATTTAAGAGCTCTTGGCGCGAAATCACACGTTCCCTGTGCTCAGCGAAATACTTCAGCACCTTGAGTTCCTGAGGAGTAAGCGAAACCGGCCGACCACCGCGCATCAGTTCCATCTTGGCGAAATCCACGACGATATCGTCGAAACTGTACTGATCTACAGCGGTGTTTCGCCGGGAGCGCCGCAAGACCGCCCGCCCGCGGGCCAGCAGTTCTCTCGGACTGAACGGCTTGGTCACATAGTCGTCTGCTCCGAGCTCGAGGAGCAGGACCTTGTCCACTTCGTCGGGAGCGGCAGTCAGGACAATGATCGGCACCAGGGGAGAGTCCTTGCGGATTTCCCGGCAAACGTCTTGTCCCGGAATCACCGGTAACCTGAGATCCAAGATCACCAGGATCGGAGATGAAGCGCGAAACGCCTCGAGGCCCGCGGCACCGTCCCGGGCAACCTCAACGGCGAAGCCCTCCGATTCAAACAGATGCTTGAGCGCCTTGTGGGTGGCGCGATCGTCCTCGATGACGAGAACCTTTTCCATGTTCGCAATTCGCCGCTTTTTGGGCTAGCCAAAGTATAAACTGAAAACCGCGGCTTTTCCGAACTCGAACACTCAGGGTTACAATGGTTGTGCGTCGGTTGGGGTGCTCAGACTCCGGTTCCGAGACACAGCAGGAGGCTCTATGCAGCGGTCCGGTTGGATGTGTCTCTCGAGGGGCACAGCACCTATTCTGATCGCGTACCTACTTTCAGCTACCGTGGCGGTCCCCCAGCAAACGCCGTCTCGGCCGGCGGCTCCGGCGGCGGGAATCGATGACCCGTTGGGTGACTTGAAGGTGCAGATTCGGCAACTCACGGCGACCGTAGCCGAGATGAACGACCAAATGGCCCGGTCGCGACGAGAGGCTCAGGAGCTGCACCAGGAACTCCAGGCCGCGCGAGAGCAGTTGGCTTCCTTCAAGCGTGAACTCGCCGACTCGCGGGCTCAGGCGGCGCCGCAATCTGCCATCGCTGCGATTCCTGGGTCGGACCGAGCAAACGTTGAGGCTCATCCGACCGACAAGATGGCCGTGTCATCCGGGCCTGCGGCGCCAGGTCGAGGCGGCGAGGGAAGCGGGCTCGGCAAACGAGTGAACGCGCTTGGCGACCGAGTTACGAGCTTGGAAGAGAGCCAGCAACTTCTGGGCGCCAAAGTCGACGACCAGTACCAATCCAAGGTGGAGAGCGGATCCAAATACCGAGTGCGGCTCTCCGGCATCGCGCTACTGAACGTGTTCGGCACGCGCGGTTCCGTCGACAACCTCGATGTCCCCACGCTGGCGCGGCCGCGGGAACCGCTCGATTCCTCGGGAAGCTTCGGAGCCACCCTACGCCAAACCCAGCTTGGTCTGGAGGTGTTCGGGCCGAGGGTAGGCGGCGCGAGAACCAGCGGCGACCTGCAGTTTGATTTTTTTGGTGGATTTCCCGATACTCTGGACGGAGTCACCGCGGGCCTGGTCCGCCTTCGAACAAGCACAGTCCGTTTTGACTGGGCTCACACGTCCATCGTTGCCGGACAGGATGCGCCTTTCTTCTCGCCGCTTTCGCCCAGTTCGCTGGCTTCGCTTGCCTATCCAGCTTTAGCTTACTCTGGCAATCTGTGGACGTGGACTCCTCAGGTGGTTGTCGAGCGCCGAAAAGTTCTCTCGGACGATTCCAGCATCCTGGTGCAAGGGGGAATCCTCGATCCCCTGACCGGGGAGCCGCCGGCCGACCAGTTCTATCGGTTACCGCAAGCCGGCGAGCGCAGCCGTCAACCAGCCTACGCGACAAGAGTCGCGTGGACACGCGGTGCATTGGGCCGTCCGTTGACGCTTGGCGCGGGAGGTTACTATGCCCGGCAGGACTGGGGCTTCGGTCGCTCGGTCGATGCCTGGGCCGGTACGGCGGACTGGGAATTGCCGCTGGGCCGATGGCTTTCGCTCACGGGGGAGTTCTACCGGGGGCGTGGCATTGGAGGACTCGGCGCAGCCACTGGCCGTAGCGTGCTCTTCAGCGGTTCTCCCACGGATCCCCGGACGTCGCTCGTCGGCCTGAACGCCGCAGGAGGATGGTCGCAACTGAAATTCAAGCCGCTGGAAAAACTGGAGGTTAATGGCGCCTTTGGCGAAGACTACCCGTTCGGGTCGGACCTGGCGCGCTTTCCCCAGGGCCAGAGCTACGTCGATCCTTCCATAGGGCGTAGCGCCAGCGCCTTCGTCAACGGCATTTATCACCTTCGCTCGAATTTGTTGTTCTCCCTCGAATATCGCAAGCTATGGACGTCGGCAAGCTATCGGACCAAGGTGGCTGCCGATCACGTAAACGTCGGCGTTGGGGTGTTGTTCTGAACGCCGAAAGGAGTGCTAGGGATTTGGTTTTGATGCTTTTGCTCGCGCTGCTTGGCGGAGTCGCCCCGGCGGGCGCGCAGTCTGTAACCGTGAAGGGTCTCATCACTCTTGTCCATCGCGAAGATACGGGAGCGAAGAAGTCTGACAACTCGAACGCCGTACTTTGGCTCACACCTGTCGCCAACTCGTTGAGCGGGGACCTCGAACTCCGGAAGCAAACGCCGCGCCCAAGGTTCCGTCTGGTGCAGCAACACAAGCGCTTCGAGCCGCACGTTCTGGCCGTACCGGTAGGCTCGGTCGTTGATTTCCCCAACTTCGATCCCTTCTTTCACAACGTGTTTTCGCTTTTTGAGGGCAAGCGCTTCGACCTAGGCCTCTACGAGTCCGGCGCCACCCACAGCGTCAATTTCGATCGGCCTGGCGTTTGCTACATCTTCTGCAATATCCACCCCGAAATGAGCGCTGTGGTCGTGGTGCTCAAGACTCCCTATTACGCGATCTCCAATCGCGTGGGTGAAATAGTTATCAACGATGTGCCACCGGGACGCTACCTTGTGAACGTGTGGCACGAACGCTGCCCACCGGAGGATCTCAAGGGCGTCCGCCGCGAGGTAATGATTTCGGCCGAGCAAGCCTCCGTTGGAACCATCGTCCTGCGTGCTTCATACGATTTGCTCAGATCCCACAAGAACAAATACGGTCGCGATTACGAGAAGCCTAACCCTCCCACGTCCCTTTATTGAAAACACGGCCTACGGTCATAGCGTGTTGGCGATCATCCGTCGTGTGACGGCAGAAATATGTCAGCCTTTGCGCTGAGGCCCATTGACTTTCTGCCAGTGCCATTCAGCACCTCTTGCCGATGCCCTTGCGGCTGAAAATCATGAGCGACCCTAGCGCCTGCATCGGAACCCTAGAGAGGTCAGGCAAGCATCCGTTCAGCTCAAATTCTGATCTTCCGCCGCCTTCCGAGTGGCGTACTGCTCACTGCTTGCAGGAACCGTAGTCCTTGGTCAGCTTTTGGACTTGGAAGACATGCTGGCCCGAGTCACCTTTCGTCTTTTTCCCTTTTAAGGCGACTCTCTCGCCGGGCGTTAACGTTACATCGTTGCTGGCCACCAATGCGTAGGTGCTCTTGTCCTTCTCGTTCATCAGCTTCACCTTCCCGCTGTTGGAGGGTTCGACGCAGCCAACAATGGTGCCGCGATTTCGCAGCAACAGGTACGCGGCCCCGATCCCGGCCGCTGCCCCGACGCCGGCCCCTATAGCAGCCCCATTTCCGTAGCTTCTTCCACTTGAGGTGCCGCCAGTCGAGCCCATTCCGCCACCTCCATACTGCGCAAATGTCAAAGCGCACATCGCCAAAGCAAGACCGACACCTAGTGCACAACGAAGTGGGGTTCGTAGATTCATTGAGTCCTCCTTTTGCGGTCGAGACTGGAGCGAATAGTGTCGCGCAATCAACTGAAGAGTCCGTCTCGAGGATTTCAGCGACGGCCAGGAATCTGAGAATGGTCGCGTCCGGATGGGCCTGCTGTTTTCTCTTCTGGGCCTTCTTCTCGGGCGGAAGCGATAGCTATTTGACAACAGGCCGGCGCCCACCACAGTCGTGCCAGCCACCGCAAAACCCTCTTTGAGGAACTGCGCTGGCTCAAAAGGTCGCGGAAACCCTTCAAGAGGTTTTCAATGACCGCCTCCTTCAGCCGGCCTTTCTCTTGAAACGTGGGATCCAGCCACCACTAATCTTCTCCGATTGGCGGTGGCCTTGGCCCGTAACACCATCACCTGCGTAACAGTTTGATGACGCACCTACTGGGCAAAAGTGTCAACGACTTGTCAACTAACTGCAAAAGCTACGCAAAAGACCTTCAGTGCCCAAAGAAGTAAACACCGCGGACAACCAGAAATCTCCCGGTGCTCGTTCGGAATCGGACGGGTCGTTTTGGTGAGATCGAAGCAGGAGACGAATGTAAGCCGGCGCTCTACGAGTCTGTCGGCCGGTACAATCAACGGAAGAATGAGTTTGTCTACGCTCACCAGGCACCGTGATCCCGGCATGAGTTCTGGACGGCAAGACCGATGCCATTTTCTTTTGCGCGCGGCTTCTGAAACATCGGCGCAATTGCCAATCTACGAACCTCGGGACCGGACCGGCCCTCCTAATACTCGGCGACCTCGGCCGAGCGCTGAGAATACGTGCTTTAGGCACACGTGCGAAAATGGCCTTAGCGCTGGCGTGGAATCAATGAGTTAGCTCTGCCAAATTCGGAGGGTTTTCAGAGCTCGTGAATCGGGACGGCCTCAGCGCGAAGCGCAGATCTGGGCTTCTCAAGCATAAGCAGCCATGGGCTTGCGAAGCGTGCCAACCGCTGTGTCTTGGGGTCATCGAAGAATCCGCACGCGTTCTGGGAACAGTTCGTTTCGCCCGGCAGAGCGGGCGCCGCCGTCTTCTCTTCGCCAATCCGCCACTGATATCGGGTTCCGTCACCCTGGCAGGCCGCGCCCTAACCGGCCGGACCGGAATCGAGCTCCGTCGTAGAGAGGCCGGTACGCTGTGCAAAAAGCGTCTAGCCCGCTTTCGGCACGGGCCAGCCTTGTGCGTAGGGCGAGGAGATCGGACGGGAATCCAGGAGACAGTCCTGGAGGCGATCTCCCTTCCGCGTGCTGGTCCCTCACGGGCACCGCACCCCTCTATACCGAGCGCCTCAGGTGTTTGCACAAGCAACTCGAGGATCATCCTTCCGCCCGGGTAGTCACACCAAGCCCCTTCTCGAAAATCATATCGGTTTCAGAGTCAGCCAAGAGGTCTTCGAGCAGATTCAAATGCGGGCCGACCGAGCCGGTAAGCCCGCCAATGCCTGGTGCCGGGAGAAGGTCATCGAAGCCGCAGCGCGGCCCCGTGTCAGCGTCGCAGAGTTCGCCATCCTTGCGGAGGTCGTGGCTGCCGAGGAAATTCTCATTGAACTGCTCTGGGCCATCGTCAAGGAGGGAGAGCCTCCCATCGAGAAGTTCCGCCAGATAACCGCGAAGGCTCACGCCGCCAAGCAGAAGGAGACCTGGAAGCTTCTTAGCGATACACAGACCCCGGCGTAGGCCACCATGCCTGTGGAGCCGGCCAAGTATTCGGCCCCGACAGCTAGATGAAGAATTTTGGCCTTCGGGCAGGCAAGGGGGAGTGCACTCCAGCTTTTGCGCTTTGCCTATTCCAAGGCAGAGAGGCTGCGTTTCGAGGGCAGCGTCGCACGATCGCCCCGAGCAAACGAGGGCGCCGGATGAATGGTCAGCGTACCGCTGGAAGCTCTGCAAACCTACCCACATTCATGGAGAGTCGAACATGGAACAACTCGCCATTTTTCAGCCTCAGGAATCGGCCACTTCCAAACGCCCTTCTGGCAGAAGCCAGCCCACAGCGCGAACCACCGATGAGAGTCAAGCTCACTTTCCCGGCGAATCACCCGACATGGAAGCACTGCTAACCAGCCGGGAGGCAGCCCGAGTCTTGAAAATCCATCCCAAAGTGCTGGAGCGGATGGCCAAGCGCGGCGAAGTCCCGGCGCTCAAGGTGGGCAAGTTCTGGCGGTATCAGGCCACAGCGCTGGACGAATGGATCAAATCGCGATTACAATCGCGCTGCCAACCGTGCCGCATGAAAACCTCATTCTGAAAAGGAGGCAACATGCAGGCACGATACCAGTACGGGAATTTGATGCTCCGAAGGCGGAAGAAAGGGCCGGACGTTTGGCAATTTCGCTGGCTGGAGAACGGAAAGCAGAAGTCAGTGTTGATCGGAACGATCGAGAAACTTCCGACACGGGCGGATGCGGAAAGAACTGTTGAACACCTTCGCATCATGATCAACGCCCAGAGTGTTCAACAACTTTTTCACTCAGTCACGGTCGGAGCTTTGGCCGACCGCTACATGGCCGAGGAAATGCCCGCTCGTGTTCGGGACGACACCGCCAGGACCTATCGAGGCCTTATAAAGAACTGGATCAGGCCGAGATGGGGATCTGACTTCGTCCAGAACGTCAAGACTTTGGCCGTGGAGCACTGGCTCAAGAGCATTTCGCGATCAGCGAATACCAAAGCACACATTCGGAACCTTATGCACCTTTTGTTCAACTGTGCGATCCGGTGGGAACTGAGCGACAAGAACCCCATCGCGCTCGTTCGGCAGTCAACCAGGCGCAGATTCCCCGCGTTTTGACGCCGGAAGAGTTCAAAAAGCTCCTTAGTGAGTTGCAGGAGCCGTGTCGGACGATGGTTCTCATCGCGGGAAGCTTGGGACTTCGGATCAGCGAAGTCTTGGGGCTGCGATGGGGCGATATAGACTGGCGAAATCTGACCCTTCTGGTGCAACGGGGCGTTGTCATGCGCAGGGTTCACGAGACCAAAACCGAAGCCTCGCTCAAGCCGATGCCCATTGATCCTCAGATTGCCGAAGCCCTTCTGAAGTTCAGGCGCCAAGCGGTGTACGTGGGCCAGGAAGATTTTATTGTTGCGAGTGACAGCGGCAAACCTCGATGGCAGGCGACGATGTTGGCGGACCATGTCAAGCCGGCTGCAGTGAGAGCGGGAATCGGCAAAGTGGGCTGGCATATGTTCCGACATATGTTCTCCTCGACGCTGCACCAAGCTGGCACGAGCATGGCGGTGCAGAAGGAACTCCTTCGGCATGCGGATATCCAGACCACAATGAACAATTACATGCAAGCTGTTTCTGAGGCGAAGCGCGAGGCTGTTCATCGCGTGGCCAAGCTGCTCTTGAATGCGTGAGTCACGAAGTTGTGCGAGTTTGTACTCGATAGTTGGACGTATTCCAGCTATTTCCTTGAAAGGATGGAGCGGGAGACGGGAATCGAACCCGCGACGTCCAGCTTGGGAAAACGGCAATAAATCGGAAACAAAGAATTTAGCGTTTCCATGGACCTCGTTCTGGCGATAGAAATTACCGTATTTTCGCCCTGCGCCTTCCCGCCGCTCTTAACGGAGCACAAACGGAGCACACCGATAACCGCAATCCGCGAGGTTCGAGCACCTCGCAAAGCTAGCGCCTTGAGGGTGAAGAACTCCTCCGAAAACGCTTGCGCACGTCACCTTCGGTGGTGGCTCTTCGCCCTGCTGGTGGCAACAGCATCCTGCTCTGATCCGGTCTCTGGACAGAAGGGGCTGTTATCGACAGATATTGGTAAACCCTTGGCGACTACACCGGACCTATCCGATATCCGAGAAAACGCGACCAAGCCCCTTTGAAACCCGGTAGTTGCAGTAGCAGCCCAGCGCTGTGGAAGCGCAATTGACTTGATCCCTCAACCCGACCTCCGGAAAAGGACTTGACCCTGGAATCGGTTCCAGGGTTGATAATGGAGTCGTGGAGCAGAAACAGTATCTTCGCTCTGGTGAGCTCGCCGCTCTGGCGGAGATCAGCGCGGACACCTTGCGCCATTATGAGCGCATGAAGTTGCTGGCAGTTCCTCGACGGTCAGCCGGCAACTACCGCCTGTATCCGGTCGAAGCCCTGGAGCGGGTTCGTTTGATCCGTCATGCGCTGGCCGTTGGCTTCTCGCTCCCGGAACTGGCGAAGATTCTGAAGGTCCGCGACGCGGGTGGGGCGCCTTGCCGCCAAGTCAGACGCTTGCTCGAAGAGAAGGCGCTCAAGATGGACGAGCAAATCGGTGATCTAGTGGCAATGAGGAAACATTTGCGGACAGTTTTGGCTGACTGGGACGCACGGCTCACTCACACATCGAATGGCAAACCGGCCCGGCTGCTGGAGACATTAGTCGTTTCTCCATCCCGCTCAAAGCCTCGTAAATTGAAGGGAAAGTCAATTTGACAAGACTAAGAGGAGTTCATATGAAATCGAAAACATTGATCGCGTCGTTTTTTATCGCTGCATTTTCTCTGTTCGTCATTAGAGTAGCGGCGCAGCACGCAGTGCAATCACAAGGGGGCATGATGTCCCCGGATATGATGACTCAGCACCAGCAGATGATGAGTCAGCACCAGGATCTAGGGAAATTGATTGATCAACTCAACAAGAGTTTCGCCGCGCTGGAAAACGAGAAGGACCCCGCCGTCCTCAAGAATAAGCTGGCAGAGCACGGCGAGTTGCTCAAACAACTACAGACCAAGTTCCAGCAGAGCGCGGGAATGATGGGGATGACGGGACAGATGATGGAGCATTCCATGATGATGCAACATGGGGAACAAGCGATGGGATTCAGCCAAACTCAAACCACGCACCACTTCTTTCTGACCAAGGACGGAGGCGTGATCCAGGTGGAGGCGAATGATCCGAAAGACACGCAGAACCGCGATGTGATCCGGAGGCATCTAACTCATATCACCCAGGTATTTGCTTCCGACGATTTCTCGGCTCTGCGCAGGAATCTGTGAGGAAGTCTGGATTCATGGGGTTAGGCTAGACTGGCTGGGTGCCAACCGATAACGACTTCACAAAGATTCTCAACTGGCCCGGGTACCGCGTCTACCGACACGAGA
>Ga0209167_10000145_pt1 | contig 68638 bp, 68 predicted proteins | sample Coa_R1_9_FD_187154 | JGI IMG/M metagenome (GOLD analysis project Ga0209167, IMG submission 187154) | Surface soil microbial communities from Centralia Pennsylvania, which are recovering from an underground coalmine fire - Coalmine... | ecosystem: Environmental > Terrestrial > Soil >... | reverse complement strand
TGGTCGCGCCGCGCGACGTGCTGCCGCCCGAACAGCATGCCGCCGGCGGCGGCACCTGAGCCGCATGCACGCGCCTCGCGGCACCGCGGCCCCGCTGGCGGGGCACGCCCGCTACGGCCTGCGGCGACCCTCATCGGCGCGCACGCGCGCGCTACTGGCGCTGGGCGCCGGCGCGGCGCTGGCGGCCGCGTTTGCGCCGCTGAACCTGTGGCCGCTGGCGGTGCTGTGCCCGGCGCTGCTCATGTGGCTGTGGCAGGACGCGTCCCCACGCGAGGCCGCGCGCCTCGGCTTCTGGTTCAACGCCGCGACCTTCGCCGCCGGCACTTACTGGCTGTACATCAGCGTTCACGGCTTCGGCGGCGCGCCCATCTGGCTCGCGTTTGTCCTGATGCTCGGACTCGTCGCCATCATGGGTCTGTATCACGCCGCGCTTGGGCTGGTGGTTGCGCGCTGGCTGCCGCGCAGCGGCGTTGCGCGCTGGCTGGTCGCCCTGCCCGCGGGCTGGCTGCTCATCGAGTGGTGGCGCGGCTGGTTCCTGTCAGGTTTTTCGTGGCTGTCGCTCGGCTACTCGCAGACCGATTCGTGGCTCGCAGGCTTCGCACCGGTGGTCGGCGTCTATGGCATCAGTGCGCTGTTGCTCGTGAGCGCCGGCGCCCTCACGACGCTGGTGCTCGGCACGCGCCGCTCGCGCCTCATCGCGACGCTCGTCCTCGTGGTCCCGTGGCTCGGCGGGGCGGCCTTAAGGCAAGTGTCGTGGACCCACGTCAGCGGCCCACCAGTTTCGGTGGCAGTGATTCAGGGCGCGATCCCGCAGGACCAGAAATGGCTCGACAGTAACAAGGACACGACTCTCAAGCTGTACCAGTCCCTCACCGAGAAGGCCCTCGGCGTGCGCCTGATCGTGTGGCCGGAGTCCGCGCCCGCCGACGTCGCCAACGATCTCGTGCCGTACCTCGACAACATCTACGACGAGGCGCGCGCCCATCATTCGGCCCTGGTGCTCGGCGTGCTGCGGGCGGAGAGCGGCGCGGACGAGACGCGCTACTTCAACTCGGTGCTCGCCATGGACGACACGGTGAGCTGGTACGACAAACATCACCTGGTGCCCTTCGCCGAGTTCTTCCCGGTGCCCCATTTCGTGCGCTCGTGGCTGCGGCTCATGAGCCTGCCGTACTCGGACTTCACGCCCGGCGCGGCTGAGCAGCCGCCGCTCGCGGCGGCGCAGCTGCGGCTGGGAGCGACGATCTGCTACGAGGACGCCTACGGCAGCTCCATGCTCGGGGTCCTGCGCCACGCCGATGCGCTCGTCAACGTCACCAACGACGCCTGGTTCGGGCGTTCCACCGCGCGGTACCAGCATTTTCAGATCGTACGCATGCGGGCGCTGGAAGCGGGCCGCTACCTCGTACGGGCCGCCAACGACGGCATTTCGGCGGTCGTGGGTCCCCACGGCGAGGTGCTGGCGCGTGCCCCGGAATTTCTTGCGGCGGTGCTGGTCTCGAAGATCGTGCCCCTTAAGGGCCTGACGCCGTACGCGGTGGTGGGAAACTGGCTCATCGTAAGCCTCGCCGCAATGGCGCTGGCGTACGGACTTTGGCTGCGGCAATGTAGAGACCGACCCGGCGTGGAACCCTCCCCATGAACCCCATGTTCGACTCCTGCTATCCGGCGCTGAAACGGCTGTTTGCCGTGCTGGCGATAGCCGTGGCGCTGGCCGCGTGCTCCAAGGACCTGAGCGCCCAGTCCGAGACCGGCCCCGCCCCGCCCCGCACGGCCTCGATCCTGCCGGCGGACACAGGGCTCGCCAGCGGCACCGCCACGCGCGTGAGCGATCCCGGCTCCCCGGCCGCCGCGGCCGCGCCGCCGGTGGAGGGTATGGTGCGCGCGCTCCCGGACTTCACCCAGCTGGTGGAGAAATACGGGCCGGCGGTCGTCAACGTGGAGGTCATTGAAAAGACTCCCCCAGGCGGGGCCCCGGGGTTGTCGCCGAATGATCCGTTCTATGATTTTTTCAAGCGCTTCGGGGTTCCCGCCCCGGGACAGGGCCCGCGTGGCAACCAGCCGCCGGCCAGGGGCGCAGGTTCGGGCTTCATCATAAGTCCCGACGGTTACATCCTTACCAACACCCACGTGGTGGCAAACGCGGAAACCGTGACGGTGCGGCTCACCGACCGGCGCGAGTTCCAGGCGCGGGTGCTCGGCGCCGATGAGCGCACCGACGTCGCGGTGATCAAGATCAGTGCCACCAACCTGCCGACCGTGCGCCTGGGGGATCCCAGCCGCATCAAGCCTGGCCAGTGGGTACTCGCGATCGGCTCGCCGTTCGGCTTCGACAACAGCGTTACCGCCGGCATCATCAGCGCCACATCGCGCTCGCTGCAGGGCGAGAACTACGTGCCGTTCATCCAGACCGACGTGGCCGTGAACCCGGGCAACTCCGGCGGCCCGCTCTTCAACATGTCGGGCGAAGTGATCGGCATCAACTCGCAGATCTTCAGCCGCACGGGCGGTTTCATGGGGCTGTCGTTTGCGATCCCGATTGATGTGGCCAAGAACGTCGAGGAGCAGATCATCAGGACCGGCCGGGTGGTGCGCGGCCGCATCGGCGTGACCATCCAGGACCTGAACGCGCAGCTCGCGGAGTCCTTCGGTCTTGACCGCCCGCGCGGTGCGCTCGTGTCCTCGGTGGAGAAGGACAGCCCGGCGGCGCGCGCCGGTGTGCAGCCTGGCGATGTCATCCTGAGTGTTGGCGGACACGCCATCGAGCACTACGGAGAGCTTTCGGGTGCCATCGCGACCATGAAGCCAGGCCAGGATGCGACGCTGCAGCTGTGGCGCGGCGGACACCAGCAGGACGTCATAGTCAGGATCACCGAGCTCAAGGACCAGCCGCCGACTGCCGCCAACCCGGCAGTTCCACCAGGTCACGGCGCCAGCAGCCACGCGAGCGTGCTCGGACTTACCGTGCGCGCACTCACCGCTGCCGAGAAGAGTCAGGCCGGGGCGCCGCAGGGGGGGCTGCTGGTCGAGGAGGTCACCGGACCCGCCGCGGCCGCCGAGGTTGAGCCCGGGGATGTGATCCTGGGTGTCAATGGCAAGCGCGTGCACACGACGCAGGAACTGCAGGATGCGGCCAAGTCCGCCGGCAAGAACGTGGCGCTTCTGGTCCAGCGCGAGGACGCCCAGATTTTCATCCCGCTGCGCCTGCCCTAGACAACCATGCAAGACAGCTACGATCACGCGGCCGTCGAGCGCGCCGCGCAACAGCATTGGCGGGAAGCGCGCGCCTTCGAGGTGCGCGAGGATCCCTCGCGGCCGAAGTTCTATTGCCTGTCGATGCTGCCGTACCCTTCCGGCCGCCTGCACATGGGCCACGTGCGCAACTACACCATCGGCGACGTGCTGGCGCGCTACATGCGCATGCAGGGACACAACGTACTGCAGCCGATGGGTTGGGATGCGTTCGGTCTGCCGGCCGAAAACGCCGCGATCACCAACGGGGTTCCGCCGGCGAAGTGGACGCGGCAGAACATCGCGTACATGCGCGGCCAGATGCAGCTACTGGGTTTCGCGATCGACTGGAGCCGCGAGCTGGCCACCTGCGACCCGTCCTACTACCACTGGAACCAGTGGTTGTTCCTGCGCATGCTCGAGAAGGGCATCGCCTACCGCAAGACCGGGGTCGTGAACTGGGATCCGGTGGATCAGACCGTGCTCGCCAACGAGCAGGTGATCGACGGTCGCGGCTGGCGCACCGGCGCGCCGGTCGAGAAGCGCGAGATTCCGACCTATTACCTCAACATCACGCGCTACGCCGACGAGTTGCTGGCGGCGCTGGCAGGGCTTGGCGGCTGGCCGGAGCGCGTGCGCGTCATGCAGGCGAACTGGATCGGCAGGAGCGAAGGCTGCGAGATCGAGTTCCCGTACGCGCCGGATGCGCGCGCCGCCGCGGGCGCCGACGCGACGCTGAAGGTTTTCACCACCCGCGCCGATACGCTCTTCGGGGCCACCTTCATGGCGATCGCGGCCGAGCACCCGCTGGCGCAGGCCGCAGCCACGACCCGCCCGGCACTCGCGGGCTTCATCGCCGAGTGCCGCCGCGGCAGCATCATGGAAGCCGACCTCGCCACCCAGGAAAAAAAGGGCATGGCGACGGGACTGCACGTGCTGCATCCCTTCACCGGCGCGCAGCTGCCGGTGTGGGTCGCCAACTACGTGCTCATGGGCTACGGCGAAGGCGCCGTCATGGGCGTGCCCGCGCACGACGAGCGTGATTTCGAGTTCGCGCACTCGAACGCGCTGCCAGTGGTGACGGTGGTGCGTTCCGCCAACGGTGCATATGAAGAAGTGCGTGCCCCGTGGATCGCCGCTTACGCCGACTACGGCGTGACGGTCAACTCCGGTGCGTTCTCGGGCCTGAGCTTCCAGGCGGCGGTGGACGCGATCGCCGCGGCGCTGGAGAAACACAACCTCGGGCGCAAGCGCGTGCACTATCGCCTGCGGGACTGGGGCATCTCAAGGCAGCGCTACTGGGGTTGCCCGATCCCGATCATCCACTGTGGGCAGTGCGGGCAGGTGCCGGTGCCGGATGAGCAGTTGCCGGTGGTGCTGCCGGAGGAGCTGGTGCCCGACGGCAGCGGCAATCCGCTCGCGAAGTCGCGCGCCTTCTACGAGTGCAGCTGCCCGAAATGCGGCAAGCCGGCACGACGTGAAACCGACACCATGGACACCTTCGTCGACTCGTCCTGGTACTTCCTGCGCTATGCGTGCGCGGATGCCGCGCAGACCATGGTGGATCAGCGCGTCGACTACTGGCTGCCCGTGGACCAGTACATCGGCGGCATCGAGCACGCCATCCTGCACCTGCTGTATTCGCGTTTCTGGACGCGCGTGATGCGCGACATGGACCTGGTGAAGCTCAGCGAGCCGTTCGCGAAGCTGCTGACGCAGGGCATGGTGCTCAACGACATCTATTCGGCGCAGCCCGCGGGCGCGCGCAAGCGCTACTTCAACCCGGCGGATGTCGATGTGCGTCGCGGTGCGGATGGCGCGGAAGTTTATGAGGTCACCACCGCCGAAGGCACGCTCACGGTCCAGCACGAGGGCCTGGGCAAGATGTCGAAGTCGGAGGGCAACGGGGTCGATCCGGAAGGGCTGATCGAGCGCTTTGGCGCCGACACCGCGCGGCTCTTCACGATGTTTGCCTCGCCGCCGGAGCAGACACTCGAGTGGTCCGACGAAGGCGTGCAGGGCGCCTCGCGCTTCATCAAGCGCCTGTGGCACGCGGTCTACGAGCACGCCTCCGCGGGCCCGGCGCCGCGCCTTGATCGCGGCGCACTCGGCGACGCGCAGCGGGAACTGCGCCGCGCAGCCCACCAGGCGCTCGCCAAGGCCACCGACGACATCGGCCGGCGCCGCAATTTCAACACCGCGATCGCGGCCGTGATGGAACTGCTCAACTCGATCAGCCGCTGCGGCGATGCGAGCCCGCAGGGGCGCGCGGTGCGACAGGAAGCGCTCGAGATCGCAACCCTGGTGCTCGCACCCATCACGCCGCACGTATGTCATGCCCTGTGGCAGGGCCTGGGCCACGGCACAGCGCTGGTCGATGAGCGCTGGCCGGTTCCGGACCCGCAGGCGCTGACGCAGCAGGCGGTCGAGATCGTGCTGCAGGTGAACGGCAAGCTGCGCGGACGCATCAGCGTCCCGGTCGACTCCGATGAGGCGGCGGTGCGCGCGGCGGCGCTCGCGCACGAGCACGTGCGCAAGTTCGTGGCGGACCAGCCGGTGCGTCGCGTCATCGTCGTGCCCGGCAAGCTCGTGAACGTGGTGGTATGAACCGGGCTGCGGCAAGGCTGCTGGCCTTGAGCGCCGCGCTGCTGCCGGCGGCCTGCGGTTTTCACCTGCAGGGCCATACCCCGCTGCCCGCGGCCGTGAAGACCCCCTACGTGGAGGCCCAGGACCGCCAGAGCATTTTCACTCAGAGCCTGCGGCATGCGCTCCTGTCCAACGGCGCGCAGCTCGCTGACGCGAAGGACCAGTCGTCCGCGGTGGTGCGAATCGTCAAGGAAAACTACAAGAAGCGCGTGCTGTCGGTGTCGGCGACCAATCAGCCCAACGAGTACGAGATCACCTACACGATTACCTTCGCCGTCACCGCCGGGGATAAGGACCTTCTGCCGCCGGAGGACATTTCCGCCATCCGCACTTACAGCTTCGACGAGCGGCTGCTGCTCGCGAAGGGTCACGAAGAGGATCTGCTGCGCGCCGACATGGCGCGCGATCTCGCCGACCGGGTCATGCGGCGCCTGGCGAGCCTGTAAGGAAAGTCCGCGGTGGTGCTGCTGCTGAACGCTTGCCACCGCCTGGCGGTGGCGCTGCTTTTGAATCGTTTCGGGCTGGCACTCACCCTCACCGCGCCCGGGCAGATCATTCCTGGCTCCTACTGGGGGGAGAGCGAGGCGGGCTTGATGGGAAACCGCCTGTACGCGCGCCTCGATACGCCGCTGCATTCAGTGCTGCACGAGGCCAGTCACTTCATCTGCATGACGCCGGAACGGCGCGTGGGCCTCGACCGCGACGCGGGCGGGGACGACGCGGAGGAGTCCGCCGTGTGTTATCTGCAGGTGCTGCTGGCGGGCGAGTTGCCGGGCGTCGGCCGGGCGCGGCTGTTCGCCGACATGGATGCCTGGGGTTATAGCTTCAGGCTTGGCAGCACGCGGGCGTGGTTCGAAAGTGACGCCGCGGATGCACGTGAGTGGCTGCTCGAGCGCGGGATCACGGATGGCGCCGGCGCGCTGACCGGCACGGTAAGAACATGAGCGGCCGCCAGCGGCACCCTCATGCCTCTAAAGGCGCATTTCGGGTGCGATTCATGTCATGGGTATGCGTGGCGCTGGTCGGACGGATTTATGCGACGGGCGGCCTTCGGTATGTGCGGCGCAGCCAGGAAATGGGCGGCGCAACGCGCTAGACTCTGCGGCGGTCTATGCTGCCGCTGCCGTAAATATGCGTCGATTGGGTCTCTCGTGGGTGCTGTCGCTGTCGCTGTTGCTCGCCCAGCACGGCGCGATGCTGCACGAGTTCAGCCACCTGACCCATGCCGGCCACAGCGCCGGAGCGGCGCTGAACGCGGAGCTGCAAGCTGCTGAAGGCGGTTCGTGCCCGACCTGCGAAGCGTTTGCGCAGATTGCAAACCCTGCGGCCGCCGGGGCTACCGACCTCACGGTTTGTCCGGCCGCACTCATCCCCGCTCCGCATCCCTGCTTCACTATCGCCGGCGCTGACGCGCCGACCCCCCGCAGTCGCGGCCCCCCGCAAGCCTGAACCGAGCTTTCGTTCCCGAAAGATGCAGCGCCCGAATGTGGTGCTGCCTGAGGTTTCAGTTCTTGCGGAGTAGTTCATGGTTAATTCCCTATCCCGGGGCACCGCGCTTGGCGCGGTCGCCGTAGGCGTCCTCCTCGGCGCGCCCGGAATGTTGGCGGCGCCCGCGGTTCAGGCCGCCGACGATTCTGCAGCTGACAGCGCGTCCAGCAGTGCCGCGGCTCCGCCCACGTCCGGCGAGCTGGCGGAAATAGTGGTCACGGCGAGGCGACTCAACGAGGCGCGTGCCGAGATCGAGACGCAGACCGGCGCCTCGACCTACACCATCACGAGCGATGCAATTGCCGCGGCCCCTGGCGGCGACAACGTGCAGCTCAATCAGGTGCTGTTGCAGGCGCCGGGCGTGGTACAGGACTCTTTCGGGCAGCTGCACGTGCGCGCCGATCACAATGATCTGCAATACCGCCTGAACGGCATCATCCTGCCCGAGGGCATCAGCGTCTTCAGCCAGACCTTGAGCCCGCGGTTGATTTCCTCCCTGAGCCTCATCACCGGCGCGCTGCCGGCGGAATACGGCCTGCGCACCGCCGGGATTATCGACCTCACTACCAATAGCGGCCTGCTGCAGCCCGGTGGCGAGATCTCGCTCTATGGCGGCAGCCACGGAACGTTTCAGCCGGCGGCCGAGTACGGCGGCAGCTCCGGCAATTTCAGCTACTACGTGAGCGGCGACTACAAGAGCAATGATCTGGGCATTGAATCGCCGGACGGCAGTTCAAACCCGCTGCACGATCATTCGACGCAGGCTCACGGCTTCGCCTATTTCGAAGATATCCTCAATCCAACCAACCGCCTGTCACTGATCATCGGCACTTCCAACGACGCGTTCCAGATTCCGAATCAGCGCGGCCTGCAGCCCGGCACGGGCTATAACTACCTGGGCCAGAGCGCGTTCCTCAGCGACGACCTCAATGAGACCCAGCATGAGCTGGCTTCGTACGTGGTGGTCGGGTGGCAGCACTCGCAAGGGGCGCTCAACTGGCAGACCTCGCTATCGGCGCGCTACACCACACTGCATTTCGCGCCCGAGTGGATTGGGGATGTGCTCTACAACGGTATCGCCCAGGACGCGTACAAGAAGGACACCGCCCTGGCGTGGCAAACCGACGCCTCCTACAAGCTCGGCGCAACGCATACGGTGCGCGCCGGATTCTTCTTGCAGCACGACAGCTCCGCCAGCGACACGACTTCGCAGGTGCTGGCGATCGATGCCCTGGGCGCGCAGACCAGCAACGTTCCGCTGACCGTCGTCGACAACGGCACCCAGGCGCAGCAGATCGAGAGCATCTATCTACAGGATGAGTGGCAAGTGCTCTCGCCGCTGACCATCAACTACGGCCTGCGCTTCGATCACTACAGCGCCTTTTCGAGCGGCAGCCAGCTCAGCCCGCGCCTCAACTTCGTCTGGAAGCTCGATTCCGGCACGACGGTGCATGGCGGCTACTCGCGCTACTTCACCCCGCCGCCGTTCGAGCTGGTCGGCAGCGAGACCTTCACGAAATTCACCGGCACCTCAGCGCTGCCGCCCGGCTCGGTCACGCTGGACACGCCGCCCTTTGCCGCGCGCGCCAACTACTACGACTTCGGCCTGCAGCAGAAGCTGCTGGACAACGCCCTGACCCTGGGCATCGACAGCTTCTACCAGCAGGCGCAGCATCTGATCGACGAAGGACAGTTCGGCGCGCCGATCATTCTCACGCCGTTCAACTACCGCGACGGTCTCATCGGCGGCGTTGAATTCACCGCCAACTACTCGGTCGAGAAGTTCTCCGCCTACGGCAATTTGTCGTTTCAGGCCGCCCACGGCAAGGGCATCGAATCGGCGCAGTTCAACTTCAGCCAGTACAAGCTCGACTACGTCGCCGACAACTACATCCATCTCGATCATGAAGGACGGGTGTCGGCGTCGGGCGGCGTCTCGTATCTATGGCGCGGGACGCGCTTCAGTGCCGACATGTTGTTCGGTACCGGCCTGCGCGCCGATCAGATCCTGCCGGACGGTACCGACATCCCGAACGGCGCTCACCTTCCCAGCTACACCCAGATCAATCTCGGTGTGAGTCACGCCTTCAATCTCGCCGGCAGGGCCCCGCTGACGGTGCGCTTCGACGTCGTCAACGCGTTCGACGAGGTTTACCAGATCCGCAACGGCACCGGTATTGGCGTCTTTGCGCCGCAGTACGGGCCGCGCCGCGGATTCTTCGGCGGACTGGCCTGGCAGTTCTGAGGCTTGGAGGCCGCGGGTGGCCGGGTCGAAAACTGCCCCGTCCCCCGTCGATGGTTGATAATGACCTTGAGGACGCGTCCCGCGGGCGCGCCACGACGAGGTCCCTTGAAGTTCACCTCCGAATCGCTTAGCGCTCACCTCGGGGAACGCTTGTTGCCGGTGTATCTCGTGTCCGGGGACGAGCCGCTGCTGGCGGGCGAAGCGGCCGACGCCGTGCGCCTCCGGGCGCGCGCTGCTGGGTTCACCGAGCGCGAGGTGTATTTCATCGAGCGCGTCACGGACTGGGATGACGTGCGCGCCTCGGCCGCGAACCGCTCGCTGTTTGGCTCGCGGCGGGTGTTGGAGGTCCGCCTCGCCAGCGGCAAGCCCGGCGTGGCCGGCAACGCCGCGCTCGTCAAGCTCCTGGGCACCGCCGATCCTGACACCGTGTTTCTCATTCTCGCGCCGCGCCTCGACCGCGACGCGCACAACGCCGAATGGGTGCGCGCCGTGGACACCAGGGGCGGCTGGGTGCAGGTGTGGCCCGTGGATGCTGCGCGGCTGGTCGGCTGGCTCAAAGGCCGCTGCCGCAGAATGAAACTCGAGGTGAGCGATGAGGCGCTCAAGGTGCTGGCCGCGCGCACCGAGGGGAACCTGCTCGCCGCACACCAGGAGCTGGCGAAGCTCGCGCTGTCGGCGCACGCACAGCTGATCGCCCCGCAAGAGGTGCTGGCGAGCGTCGCCGACAGTGCCCGCTTTGATGTGTTCCAGCTCGGGGAAGCGGCCCTCTCAGGGGACACACCGCGCGCGCTGCGTGTGCTCGCGGGCCTGCGCGCCGAAGGGACCGAACCGACGCTGGTGCTGTGGGCGCTCAACAAGTCGCTGCGCGATGTGTGGCAGGCCCGCGCCGGCGCCCGGGCGCCCGCCTGGCAACGCCAGGGTGCTGCGCTCGAGCGGGCGGTGCAACGCGCGCCGCGTCTGCCTTTCGCAGCGCTCGCGCGGCGTGCCGAGCGCGCTGACCGCATGATCAAGGGGCGCGCGCCGGGGAACGCCTGGGATGAGCTGGCGCTGCTGGCGGCGGACATCTGCGCCACGCCGGCGCTGCCGCAGCCGGGCGTGCCGCGGGCCGCGGCGCGCTAGCGATCCATGCAACCCATCGGTCTTTTCGGCGGTACCTTCGATCCGATCCACTGCGGGCACCTGCGCACCGCTTTCGAGCTGTGGCAGGAGCTGCAGCTCGCGGAGGTGCGGTTTTTGCCGACCGGCAACCCGCCGCACCGCGAGCATCTGTACGCGGACGCTCAGCAGCGCCTGCAGATGGTGCGCGCCGCCATTGCTGATCAGCCGCGCTTCGTAGTCGACGATCGCGAGGTGCGCCGTAGCGGCGTTTCCTACTCCGTGGATACGCTTGCGGAGATGCGCGCCGAACACCCGCGGGCGTCGCTGTGCCTGCTGCTCGGGATGGACGCGTTCCTCGGCCTGCCGGGCTGGCATCGCTGGCGCGAACTACTCGACCTCGCGCACATAGTCGTGGCCCACCGGCCTGGCTGGCGTGCGCCGACCATGGGTCCACTGGGCGAACTCATGGTCGATCACGGCACGGGTTCCGTGCGCGAACTGCATGAGCGGCCCGCCGGCTGCGTGTACGTGCATGCGGTCACGCAGCTGGAGATTTCATCCACCGAACTGCGTGCCCTGATTGTCGCGGGCCGCGACCCGCGCTATCTGGTTCCCGACCCGGTGAGGCAGATCATTCTCGAAACGAGGTGCTATGCTCCACGCGGGGGCCCATAAGGCCCGCAACACCTGCAAAGGCCACAGGAGAATCCACGTAAGCACATGATTACCCGCAAACGCCTGCGCCCCGTGGAGGAGCGCGCCTCGCCGTTGCAACAAGCCGTGACGACCGCGCTCGATGACATGAAAGCCGTGAATATCAGGGTGCTCGACGTTCGGGGGCTCACCGATATTGCCGACACGATGGTTATCGCGTCCGGCAACTCCGACCGCCACGTGCGCTCGATCGCCGAGCGCGTCGCGGCCAAGGCCAAGGCCGCCGGGTTCCGGCCACTCGGAACCGAAGGGACGCGCGACGGGGAATGGGTGCTGGTGGATCTGCAGGATATCCTGGTGCACGTGATGCTGCCGCGGGTGCGCGAGTTCTACGGCCTCGAACACCTGTGGGACAACGGCGCTGCCGCACCGGTTGCGGCCGTCCCGGCGGTTGCCGGCGCCTCCGCACGGCGGCGGCGCAGCGCGCGCTAACCCTTCCAAGCATGCGGCTGCGCGTAATCGCCGTCGGCACCCGACCGCCGGCCTGGGTGCGCACCGCTACCGAGGAATACCTGCAGCGTCTGGCGCCGCTGTCGGCCGCCCTCACGGAAATTCCGCCCGGCACGCGCAGCACCCGCGGCACGTCGCACCAGGCAATCGCCGCGGAAGGCAAGCGCCTGCTCGGTGCGCTCAAGGCCGGGGAGCATGTCACGACGCTCGATGAGCGCGGCCGCGAGCTGTCGACGCGGGAACTTGCCGCCTGGCTTGGCCAGCGCATGCAGGACGGCCGGGATCTTGCGTTTCTGATCGGCGGGCCGGATGGCTTTGCCACCGAGGTCCTGGCACGCAGCGACTTCACGCTTTCACTGTCACGCCTGACGCTGCCCCATGCCCTGGTCCGGGTGCTGCTCGTCGAGCAGCTCTACCGCGCCCACAGCATACTGGGCAACCACCCCTATCACCGCGACTGATGAAATCCGATCCCGCCGCCGCACTGTGCCTGGCCTCGGTCTCACCGCGGCGCCGGGAGCTCTTGACCCAGATTGGCGTTCGCTACCTCGTCGCGGCGGCGGACATCGATGAAACGGTGCGGCCCGGAGAGCGGCCTTGCGACTACGTAGCCCGCATGGCGCGCGACAAGGCGCTGGTGGTGCGCGCCCGCGGCATGACTCTGCCGGTGTTGGCGGCGGACACGACGGTCGTCGTGGACGAGGTGATCTGCGGCAAGCCGCGCGGCGAGGCCGATTGCGTCGCCATGCTGCAGCGCCTGTCAGGCCGCACGCACCAGGTGCTCACCGCGGTCGCGCTGGCCGGAGTGCACGGCGTGGACGAGCTCTTAAGCGCAAGCACGGTGCGCTTCCGGGCCTTGAGCGCCGCCGAGTGCGTCGCCTACTGGCGCGGTGGTGAGCCGCGCGACAAGGCCGGGGGTTACGCCATTCAGGGTCATGGCGCGGTCTTCATCGAACACCTGAGCGGCAGCTACTCCGGCGTCATGGGACTGCCGCTGTTCGAGACCGCGCAGCTCCTGCACGCGGCCGGAGTCCCGTGCGGACAGCGCACCGCTGACGGCGGGGAGGCCGCGTGAGTCTCGAGATCCTGGTCAACGTAGCGCCCCGCGAGACGCGCGCGGCGATCCTCGACAACGCGGTGGTGCAGGAAATCCACATCGAACGCAGCAGTCGCCGCGGACTCGTGAGCAATCTGTACAAGGGACGCGTATCGCGCGTGCTGCCGGGCATGCAGGCGGCGTTCGTGGAGATCGGGCTGGAACGCACGGCGTTCCTGCACGCGGCGGATATCGCGGCGCGGGTAGCGGACGACACGGTGCTGAGCGCCCCGGCCGCCGTGGCGGCCATGCAGGACATCCGGCGGCTGGTCAATCCCGGCGATGAGATCCTGGTGCAGGTGATCAAGGACCCGATCGGCAGCAAGGGCGCGCGTCTCACGACCTTTATCGCGCTGCCCTCACGCTACCTCGTCTACATGCCGCGCGGGGAAGCGATCGGTGTGTCGGCGCGCATCGAGGACGAGGCCGAGCGTGCGCGTCTCAAAGCGGTGCTCGGCGAGCTGCTGGACGCTGACAGCGCGGGGGGCTACATCGTGCGCACCGCAGCCCAGGGTGTCTCGATGCAGAGTCTGCGCGAGGACATGGCGTACCTTGCGAAGTTGTGGGGACACGTGCGCGAGCGTGCCGCGCAGGTGAGTTCAGGCGCGGTGGTGCACGAGGACCTGCCGCTGAGCTTGCGGGTGCTGCGGGATGAGCTGACCCACGGCGTCAGCCGCGTGCTGGTTGACTCGCCAGGTGAGCACGCGCGCATGCAGGAGTTTGCCGCCGCCTTCATGCCGGAAGCGGCGCCGGTGATCGAGCTGTACAGCGGCGCGCGGCCGATTTTCGATCTCAACGGCGTCGAGGAGGAAATCGTCAAAGCGCTCGACCGCAAGGTGCCGCTGAAATCCGGCGGCCACCTGGTGATCGACCAGACCGAGGCGATGACCACCATTGACGTCAACACCGGCGCCTACGTCGGGCACCGCAATCTCGAGGAAACCATCTTCCGCACCAATCTCGAGGCGGCGGTGAGCATCGCGCGGCAGCTGCGGCTGCGCAATCTTGGCGGCATCATCATCATCGACTTCATCGACATGCGCGATGAGCCGCATCGGCGCGCGGTGCTGACGGCGCTCGAACGCGCGCTGGCCGGCGACCGCGCCCAGACGCACATCGTGAGCCTCTCCCCGCTGGGGCTGGTGGAGATGACCCGCAAGCGCACCCGCGAGAGCCTGGAACATCTCTTGTGTGAACCGTGTCGAAGCTGCGAAGGGCGCGGCTTCATCCGCACCCCCGAAACAGTGTGCCACGAGATTTTTCGGGAGATTGTGCGACAGAGCCGACAGTTTGCGAGCCGTGAGCTGCTGATACTCGCTCACCAGGACGTCGTGGACCGCCTGCTCGATGAGGAGTCCGCCACTCTGGGCGAGCTTGAGGCGCAGGTCGGCCGTCCGATCCGCCTGCAGGTCGAGGCGCTCTACGGCATTGACCAGTACGACGTCGTACTCGTTTAAGGCATGACCGTGACTGTTACGCCAGCAGAGCCGGCTGCCGGGCCGGCGTCCCCTGCCGCCGCGCGCGCGAGGCGGCCTGAGTGGCGCTGGCTTGCGGTAACGCTGGGCTGCATGTTCAGCCTGGTCACCGTCGTATGGCTCGTCTACGAGCTAGCGGTGGCGCGCCTTCCCGAACATCGCGCCGCGCTCGAGGCGCTGGTGCGCGATGAAACCCGCCTTGATCTGCGCTTCTCCAGGCTGCGTCTGCGCTGGGGCTGGTACGGCCCGGAATGCGTGTTCCGCGACGTGGAGCTTGGTGAGCCCGCGGCGGGGGCGTTTCTGGTGCGTGCTCCGGAACTCGTCGTCGGCCTCGACCTGTGGCGGATGCTGCGCACCGGCCAGCCCGAAGCCGGCCGCATCACCCTGGTGGCACCGGACATCGTGCTGCATGCGGACGCCGACACCGGCACCGCCATCCTCGACGCCAACCCGGCCCGTGCGCCTGGCCCGGATACACCGCTGTGGACTGCGGCCGCGCAGGCGCTGTCGCGCTGGCGCGGCGGACGCATCGACATCGAGGGCGGGACACTGCACTGGCCGAGCGCGGCCGCGCCAGTGCCGCTCAGCCTGGGACTGCGGCACGTAACACTGCGCCGCCTGGGCGCACAGTGGAGCGCCGATGCCGACGTGCAGCTGCCGGAGAGCCTGGGAGCGAGCGCGCACCTGACTTTGCTCATGCAGGGCGATCCGGCACAGGCCGCGAGCACCAGCGGGACGTTCCGGTTGCAAGCGCAGCGGCTGGAATCAGCGCTGTGGCGTAGCGCATTTGCAGACTCTGCGGTGACGGAATTTCTGCCGCAGGCGGGGATCGCCGACATCGACATGCGGGTGCAATTCGCCGCCGGGCGCCTGGTAGCAAGTGAGGGCAACGTAAACGCCGCGGCTCTGGAGTGGGCGCCGCGCGCAAGCGGTGCCGCCGCGCTCGTCCTGCCGCGGCTGCGCGCCGCGTGGCAGCTCGCAACACCGGCCGGCGCGTGGCACCTGAGCGTCAGCGGTCTTGAGCTGGATCGCTCCCCACAGCCTGCATCCTTGGTCATCGATGCGCCTGCAGACATGCACAGCGCCACTGGCGCCGTGCATCTGGCGCCGCTCGCGCTACTCATGGATATCGCCCGCTGGCGCGACGCCGGGCTGCCGTTGCGCGACCTTGAACTGGGTGGAATGGTCACGGCGCTCTCGTTCGACTGGAGCGCGCGGCGCGCGGCCGGCGAGCGCCTGCAGGCTGCGGCGCAACTCGACGCCCTGTCGCTGGCGGGCGTCGGCGGCATCCTTGCCGGCCTGGCGGGGCGGGTATCGGTGCGCGACGCATCATTCAACGCCGAGCTGCGCGCCGAGGATGCGCAGCTCACGCTGCTGCGCGCGGAACCCGTCAGGCTTGCCGGGCTCAAGGTTGCCGCGCACGTGACCGGCGGCGCAAGCGCCGGCGGCTGGCAGCTCAGGAGCGAAGATGTACGCATCCGGCAAGGGGAGGCGAGCCTGGTCGCATCCGCGACTCTCGGCGCGCATCCGCGGGATGCGCATCCCGGGATTGACGCCAGAGCGACGCTGCAGCAGGCCGATGTGGCGTTACTCACGCAGCTCCTGGGTCCGGCGGCGGCGAGCGTGTTCGGCGCTTCCGGGCCGCATGTGACGGCGGGCCGCGTCGCCGACGCGCAGCTCACGCTGCGCGGTCCGTTGGATGCCGCGGTGCCGTGGAGTGACGGCAGCGTGTTCCGCGGCACGCTCGAGCTGCGCGACGCCGCCGTAGCCGCCGGCGATTCCTGGCCCGAGGTGCACGGCCTTGACGCGCACCTCGAGTGGCGCGGCCCGCGCATTCACGCTGCGCTCGAGTCGGCGAGCGCCGGCACCTGGCGGTTGTCTGCTGCGAGTCTGGATTGGGACGCGCTGGGGGTGGGCGGTGCGCATCTTAAGGGGCGCTTCAAGGGCGCAACCGAGGAGGCACTCGGCTGGATGCGCGAGCGTCCGCAGCTCTACGCCGCGGCGCCGGCTATCGGGAATCTGGATCTGTCGGGTGAGGCGCTGCTGGATGTGGATGTCACGATCCCGGGCGGCGCCGCGTCGCCGGGGCACCCGCACGCGCACCTCACCGCACTCCTCGACGGGGTGCGCCTGACCCCGCTCGCGGGACTGCCGCCGATCCACGATCTGTCGGGCACGCTCGCATTCAGCGACGGCCGCGTGCGCCGCTCGACGCTCTCGGGCCAGTGGCTCGGGGGTCCGGTCGCCTTGAATATTGCCGAGCATCGCGAGCACGGCGCGACCGGGCTCTTGATCTCCAGCCGCGGCCTCATGAACGCGCGCGAGGCGTTGCTTGCTGCGGGCGGCAGTGTCGAGGCGGCGCCGTTGCAGGGCAACGCCGAGTGGACCGCGTCGCTGGATATGCCCGCGGCGACGGATCCACGCCAGGCACGCTGGCGGATCCGCGCCGATTCAAACCTGGTGGGTGTCAGCAGCCGCCTTCCCGAGCCGTTTGCCAAGACACAAGGCGCAGCGCTTGCGCTGCGCATTGAGGCCCAGGGCAGCACTGACAACGGTCAGTTGCGGGTGAGCCTGGGCGAGCGCTTACGCGGTGTGGCCGCCGTCACGCGCAGCGGCAACACCTGGCGCATCAAGCGCGGCGCGGTGCGCCTCGCCGCCAGCGTCCCGCCCCTGCCGCAGACACCGGTGGTGCTCGTCGAGGGCGCCGTCGGCCGGCTTGATCTGCCGGCGTATCTGGCGTTGTGGCGCCGGGCTGGCGCCGATGAGGCGCTGCCGGCTGTGCAGGGTCGCTTCACGTCCGAGCAGCTCCTCATTGGCAGCCACAACTACGCCAATGTCACGGTGACCGCGGATGCCACGCACGGCAGCGGCCAGGTGCAGATCCAGTCGGCCGAGCTCTCAGGTCTCGCCCGCTGGCCAGCGCCAGGCGCCGCGGCTGCGGTGCACTTCACGACACTCAACGTCGCCCAGCTGACCGACGTGGCACTCGGCGCCGGCATCGTGGACGCCCTGGGCGCGGACCTCGTGGTCTCGGCGGACGAGCTGCAGTGGCAAGGGCGTCCGCTCGGCCGCTTTGCGGCGCGCGTCAGCGTGACCGGCGAGCGCCTCGAGATGCGGGACCTGGAGCTCGTCGGCCCGAGCGACCGAACCATCGCCAGTGCCCGCTGTCAGGGCGGCGATTGCGGGGTGAAATTCTCGCTGGAGAGCACGGACGTCGCGGCAACCCTCAGCCGGTTCGGGCTGCGCCCCGACTTAAGCGCCAGGCACGCCCAGCTGACGGCAGATGTGCACTGGCCACGGGGGAGCGAGGCCACCCTTGCACTCCTGAACGGGCGGCTCCATATGCAGCTGCTGGACGGTGAAACCCGAGCCGCGAGCGCCACGGCGGCCGCGGAGGAGTTTGCGCTGCTCGCCGTGCCGGCGCTCGTCAGGGGCCTTGGCACGTCCACGCGCGCCGCAGGACAGCCGGAACTGCGTTTCGCGAGCCTGAGTGCAGATTTTTCGCTGCACGACGGACTGGCGGAAACTTCCGATCTGCACTGCGATGGGGACGCTGAGATCCTCATGCGCGGGCGGGTCGGGCTCACCGCCCGCAACTATGACGCGGAAGCCTGGATCTTGAGCGGCGAGGAGCGCCTGCCGGCGGCGGTGCGAGGCCTTGGGCCAACGCCGCGGATCGCCGCGTTGTGGATGTCGCTGCGCGAGCTCTTCACCGGATCTGCGGCGCAGCGCGCGGGCGCCGCGGCGTTGCGCCTGCAAGGCACGTGGGATGATCCGGTGGTGGTGTCCGCCGACTGAGGTTGCGAACAGCAGGAAAGCACATGAAAGTTGCCGCGATACAAATGACGTCAGGCCCCGAGGTGAGCGCGAATCTCGAGCAGGCGCGGGAGCTGCTTGAAGAGGCCGCCGCCCGCGGTGCGCGGCTCGCGGCCCTGCCTGAGAACTTCTCTTTCATGGGACTCAAGGATGCGGACAAACGCGCGGTCGCCGAAGCCGACGGCCAGGGCCGCGCACAGGACTTTCTGGCGGACATCTCGCGGCGGCTGAAGCTGTGGATCGTCGGCGGCACCGTGCCACTGCGCGCCGGCGCCGCTGGCGACGGACGGGTTGCCGCCGCCTCGCTCGTGTACGACCCGGATGGCCGGCGTGCCGCCCGCTACGACAAGATTCACCTGTTCGATGTCGACATTCCGGGTCGCATCGAGGCCTACCGTGAATCGCGGCACGTGGCCCCCGGGGCGGCCGCGGCCGTGGTGGATACCCCGGCCGGCAGGCTCGGACTCTCGGTGTGCTACGACGTGCGCTTTCCGGAGTTGTACCGGTATTTGAGCGCCGCAGGCGCGCAGCTACTGGTGGTACCGTCGGCGTTTACCGCGCCCACCGGGCGCGCGCACTGGGAGACCTTGCTGCGCGCCCGGGCCATCGAAAATCTGTGTTATGTTCTCGCGCCCGCGCAGTCGGGCTTCCATCCGGGCGGACGTGAGACTTACGGCGACAGCATGATTGTCGACTACTGGGGACGGGTCCTGCAGCGCGTGCCGCGCGGCCGCGGCTGCGCGGTCGCGGACGTGGATCTCTCCCGCCAGGCCGGAGTCCGCGAGAGCTTTCCGGCGCTCGCGCATCGTGCCTTCGCCAACAACACCCATGAATGAGACACCCGACAACGATCCCTTGCGCCTGGCGCGCGATCTGATCCTGCACCCGAGCGGACTGGACGAGCGGCGTCTCGATCAGGTGTTCGGCGAGGTGCTCGCGCACTCGGTGGATTTCGCCGACCTGTACTTCCAGCTCACGCATCAGGAGTCCTGGGCGCTGGAGGACGGTATCGTCAAGGACGGTACCGCCAGCATTGAACAGGGCGTCGGTGTGCGGGCACTTGCCGGTGAGAAGACCGGCTTCGCTTACTCCGATGAGATTCTGGCTCCCGCGCTCGAGGAAGCCTCGCGCGCGGCGCGCGCGATCGCGGTGCACGGCGGTGAACGCCGCGTGCAGGCGCTGCGCCCCCAGGCGGGCCATCAGCTCTACCTGCCGGTGGATCCGGGCGTGTCGCTCGCGGCGCAGGACAAGGTCGCCTGGCTTGAGCGCGTGGACAAAGAAGCCCGCCGCGTCGACCCGCGCGTGGTGCACGTCACCGCGAGCGTGGTCGCGGTGCACGAAGTGGTGCTGATCGCCACCAGCGACGGGGAGCTCGCCGCGGATGTGCGGCCGCTCGTGCGCATGAGCGTGTCGGTGCTCGTCGAACAGGAAGGCCGGCGCGAGCAGGGCTATGCCGGGGCGGGCGGACGCTACACCCTGGGTGAGCTCGTCGCGGGGGATCGGCCGCTGGCGCTGGCGCGCGAAGCCGCACGCCAGGCGCTGGTGAATCTGGAGGCGCGCCCTGCGCCCGCCGGCACCATGACCGTGGTGCTGGGGCCGGGCTGGCCCGGAATCCTGCTGCACGAGGCGATTGGTCACGGGCTCGAGGGGGACTTCAACCGCAAGGGTACTTCTGCGTTCGCCAACCGCATCGGCGAGCGGGTCGCCGCGCCCGAATGCACGGTGGTCGATGACGGCACGCTCCCGCGCCGCCGCGGCTCGCTCAACATCGACGATGAGGGCACGCCGACCCAGTGCACCACGCTGATTGAAAACGGCGTACTGCGCGGCTACATGCAGGATCGGCTGAATGCGCGCCTCATGGGCGTGGCGCCAACCGGCAACGGGCGGCGCGAGTCCTTTGCACACCTGACGCTGCCGCGCATGACCAACACCTACATGCGCCCGGGACCGCACGCCCCCGAGGACATCATCGCTTCGGTGGAACGCGGCATCTACGCCGTCAACTTCGGCGGTGGCCAGGTGGACATCACCTCGGGCAAGTTCGTGTTCTCGGCGAGCGAAGCCTACGCCATCGAGAATGGCCGCATCGGCGCTCCGCTCAAGGGCGCGACGCTCATCGGCAACGGTCCGGACGTACTGACGCGGGTCTCCATGGTGGGCAATGACCTGAAGCTCGACGAGGGCATCGGCACCTGCGGCAAGGATGGGCAGAGCATTCCAGTCGGCGTCGGTCAGCCGACGCTGCGCATTGACGCGCTGACGGTCGGCGGCACGGGCTGAAATCCGCGCGGCGGTTCACTTAGCCCGTGATCCGGACTTGCCGATAGCAGGAACAGGCGGCGACCTCGAGACCCTGCTGATCCAGGATGGTGATGCTCCCGCGTTGGTAGCGAATCAGTTTCTGGCGTTGCAGCGCGCTGGCAGCAGTCGTCACGCCCGCGCGGCGCACACCCAGCATGTCGGCGAGAAATTCATGCGTCAGACGGAATTCGTTGCCGGGCGTGCGCTCGCGAGTCATCAGCAGCCAGCGCGCGAGCCGCGCCTCCACAAGATGAAAGCGGTTGCACGCTGCGTTGTAGGTAACCTGGAGCATCAACGCATCGGTAAAGCGCAACAACGCGCGCCGCAGCGCGGGGCTGCGCCGGAATTCCTGCATGAAGCGCTCTGATTTCATCCGCACGGCCGTCCCGGTTCCCTGCACCAGAGCGCGACCGGACGAAACGGTGAAGCCCAGTGCCAGACGCGAGCCGAGCATGCCCTCACGGCCGACCAGACCGACTTCCAGAACCCGGCGACCTTCGACGACCGTCAGCAGGGACACCACGCAGTCGCTGGGAAAATACACGTGCCGCATCCGTTCGCCGGGCTCGTAGAGCACCTCGCCGTAGGTAAGCTTGACCGGCTCGAGGCCAGCCAGCAGCCGCTGATAGTCTTTGGCGGGCAGAGCAGCGAGCAGTCGATTTGACGCGCCGGCCCGCGCCACCGCGGTGATTCGGCTCCCCTGCGCGCGCCCAGAACCACTCGTTGCCCTGGCGCGCTTGCGCTCGCTGACGTTCTCGCGTGTAACGAGCGCGTGCCGCGCGCCGTCTTGGGCAATCCCGGCGATCGTCAGCGTGAACCGACAATGTCCGTCCGGGATGCGGCAGACATACTCGGAACGAAACAGCTTGCGCGCGCCGGCCAGCACGTCCCGCAGCCCCGCGGCGACCGCTGCGGCGCGTACGCGCTCGGCTGCGCCGACTTTCCGGCACGCGGCGATAAAATTGGCACCCTCACAGATACCGAGTCCGGCGCCGCCGTGCGCGGCGGCAAACGCGCGCCAGGCCATGTTAGTCATGACGACCGTGCCGGCTGCGTCCAGCACACTGACTTCGCCAGGAAGCGCATCGAAAGCGCTCTGAACGAGGCGGCTGGAGCGCTGCAGCGCGGCCTGCGCCTCGGGCAGCAGTATGGCGCTGCCGGTTGCGGGATCCATGACGGCGTCGAGTTGGCCCGCTTCGAATGCCTGAAGCTCGGCAGCCCCGGTGACGATCCGGCGGACCCAGTCCCTGAACGCGGCCTCGGTCGTGAGGCTGGCAGGGCTGCGCGCGGCAGACGGCAGCTCGGGACTCATTCCACCATTCCCGCCGGCAAGCCGAGCGCCGCTAACACACTGCGCCTGTCGCTGAGATTGCCGATGACATTTGAGGCCGGCGAGGGCGACACCTTGGCGAGGCTGGGTGTCACGAGGACGCCATCGGCCAACGCGCGCCGCGGATACTCGCAGACGTCAACAATCTCCAGCTTGTAACCGCCCTTGAGGTATCGTCCGCAAATCGCCTGCAGATTGGCGATGGCCTTGACTGAGTTGGGCGCCGTGCCCGCGACGTAAAGGCGCATCACCACGACGGTCGTCACCGGTGCTCCGGCTGCCCTCGCCCTGGTTCGCTTACGGGGCATATGGCGGCTCCTAATCGTCATTCTTGCCGGAATTTGCGGCAAAGCCGGCGCCGCGGCGCCTCCCGGACACGGGTGCATCCGCATGCCTCCCGTCCGGGCCGCGCATTCTGAGCAGCTGTTTCTGCCATTGCCCCGACGCCACCTGGCGTGCCTCCTCATCACGGCTGTAACGCGCCAGTTCAGCCCGCTGCCTGTCGAGATCCAGTTGCAGGGCAGCTATCCGGGCTGCAGCATCCGCTTCGGCAAACTGCAGCTCGCGGCGCTTCTGATTGAATTCCGAGTGCCGCAGCTGTTTTCGGGCTCTGTCTTCAGCCTCCTTTTCCCAGCGCAGCGTCCCCATCAGCACCGCGCCCCCCGAGGTGTAGACATCCGCCAACGCCGGCCCCTTCGCACTCAGCACGAGTTCGCGCACCTGATTCGAGTGTCGCGTGCCGCGAGACTTGACGATGGTGAGCGCACGATTGCGTTCGCCGCCACGGACCAGATACGACAGATGGATCCAGGTATCCGCAATCGTCGAGATCTGCATCTGGGTCGCCTCAGCCTGCGGATCGTCGCTCTCGACCAGCGAGGTGATGAACGCGGTGATGTCGTGGTCGCGCACCTGGTAGATGAGGCGGTTGCCGACGGCACGGGCCGAGCTGAGCGCGCCGGTCTTCGCGATGGCCGACAACGGATCAATCACTACACAACGCGGTTGATGCTCGCGAAGCAGCGCTGCGATTCCGAGCAGGTGCTCTTCCGGGTTGGTCGAGTCGGTCCGGCCAGAATACATGCGCAACAGACCGGACTTGACGTGCGGTTCCAGGTGAATCCCGACCGACGTGAGATTGCTCCGGATGCGCTCGCCGCCTTCGTCAAAACTCACGAACAGCGTGCGCTCGCCGCGCCGACAGGCGCTTTCCGCGAACTGTCCCGCCAGAGTCGTCTTGGAGGTGCCGGGCGCACCCGTGATCAGGGTGCTGGTGCCGCGGAACACGCCGCCGCCCAGCATCGAGTCGAGATCCGCGAAACCGCTGGACACTCGTTCCGTCGAAGCCTCGCGGACGGTTTCGGCCTTCCCTGGGGCCACCACTTCCATGCCGTGTGCGCCGAAACTCAGCGAGAACTCTCCAGAGGCGAAATCCGAGCCGCGATATTTCGTGATCTCGAGCCGGCGCACCGAAACTCCCTGCTCGACGCGCCGGTCGAAGCGGACCACACAATCGGCCATGAATTGCATGAAGTCGTAGTTCGCGCGGCTGGCGGTCTCGCCGTCCATCTTCGCCGTGATGATGGCGGTCAAGTGGTTGTGCGCCAACCAGTCGCGCAGACGGTAGATTTCGCGCATTTCGGCGCCTGGGTTTTGCAGCAGCCCCAGCAGCACGTCGATTCCATCGAACACGATCCAGCGCGCGCGGAGTTCCCGTTTCTTTGCCGCGAGAATAGCCAGCATGCCGGTCAGCTCGAAGTCGCCGGACTGGACCACCGTCGGTGAAAGCCGCGCATCGAGGAAAAACAACGCCTTCTTGGACAGGGCCGGCAGGCCCCAGCCGAACGTGGCGGCATTCGCGAAGAGATCGTTGGTGCCTTCCTCGAACGCGACAAAGATGCCGGGCTGCTCGCGCTGACGCGCCGCGCTCACCAGAGCTTGCAAGGCGAACACGGTCTTGCCCGTGCCCGGACCGCCCATGACCAGGCTCGTCCGGTTCCGCGGCAGCCCGCCGCGGCTGATCTCGTCAAAGCCCTGCACGCCTGTCGCCAGCTTGGACAGCAGTCGCGGGGCCGCACTCTTTTTCGCTGTCACGTCTGAAACCCTTGAGGTGCACCACAGTTTGCGCCCAACCCGGACGTTCATTCTATACGGTCGCGCTCCGGCGAACCGCGTCGTTCGACGCGGCCGGTAATGGGTTGTAAGGATGACCAGGCGCAAAAAATGCCAGCGTACGGCTTCCATGGCGGCTGTCGAAGGCTTGGGTGTACGCTGCCGCACAGAGCAAGCTCACGCTCTCGGCGATGTGGTTCTGCCCGTAGCGCACGATGTGTGCGTTACCGCACAGAAGGCGTTTCGAAGTCAATGCACGCTGCGATCCGAGAACGCGCGCACTCCAGGGGAGGTGCCGCTTGCCAGGATCATGCTGCCGGGTTGCAAGTCTTCGAATAGGGAATCTGTGCGCGATGTAACAGAGTGGCTGCGCGGGACGCTGGCGAGCACGGGCATGCGCGTCTGCGAAGACGAAAGTGCGGCAGCGATCCTGTTCGTCGGCAGCACCACTGAACTGCGCTTCGGCGCAGAGAATTCAATTGTTCACGCTGAGAGCGACACAGCCCCTCGAGACCGGGGGAAGCCCTTAAGACAACAAGCGGGAGCGAGGCAGAACCCAGCGGTGTGAGCACTCGCAGGCTCTTTGAAGCTTGAATCCACAGTCCGAACGAACGTCGCCAGCCCCCCCCCAGCGGCTGTTCGACCGGCGGATTCAGCATTGGTCCGTTGGCGCGGACAGCCGCGCTAGCGGACCGTTTTTTTTGAGGTCGCTTAGCGCCGCAGGCCGGCACTACTTAGCAACGTTCAGGAATGGGATCGGCGCGCCCGCGTAGACGTTGACCGGCAGGACGCCATTCCACTGCTGGGCCTTTTTCATCTCGACTTCAATGCGCCGCAGTTCGAGAACCCCGGGATTGGCTTGAATCGAGGCGCCCTGGACGCGTAACGCTTCCGCCTGCGCCTGCGCGACCTTCAGGTTTGCATACGCTTCCCCGTCCGCGGCGGCACGTCTGGCGCTCGCCTCAGCTTCAGCGATCGCGACCTTCTGCTTTTGCTCTGACTGCACCGTCAGCAAGGTATTTTCCGCCACCAGGCGCTTTTGCTCCTGCGTCACCTTCTCGTTGATCGCTTCCATATAGGACGGCGAGAACGCAAATGAGCGCATGTCGATATTGATGACCTGCGCGCCGTAGATGGCCAGCTTTTCACGCAATGCCTGATTTATATCTGACGAAACCTTGGCACGCTGCGCGATCAGATCTGGCGCGGAGTACCGCGCGGTCACCGACTTGAAAATCTCCTGAGTCGCGGTCTGAACGAAAGACGCGAGGTCTCCCGTGTGGGAGTATTTTTCGAACACTTCAGCTACGCGATCGGGGAAAATCGAATAGCGAACTGTCAGGGCAACACGCACCGGCTGGGTGTCGCTCGTGGCTCCCTCGGCATCATCAATGCTCGCCGTCTCGGCCCGGATGCTGAAGTTGCTCAGCTTGCGCCACGGCGGCAGGATCGCGAGGCCTTCAGGCTCGATGCCGACGATCTTGCCGAACTGCGTAACGACGCCGCGTGAACCGGTGGGCACGGAGTTAAATGGCCAAACGATCCACAGCAATATCAGGCCAGCCACCGCTGCTGCTGCCCACCTGGTTTGCTTCGCCGGTAACATCGATTGATCCGCGTTCATCTAAATTCTTCCTATGGCTGGTCGCGTTTAGAGTGACGGAGTTCTTCCGCCTGGGATTTAAGTGTACGAAAACCCGCAGGTTACAAGCTTCCTGCGGCTCAATCGCGTCGTCGTGCGGCGCCCAGGCTCGATCGCGCGGTCAACGAAAGCTCGGAAGTGCCGCCATTTCTTCGAGTGGTACGGCCTCGATGGGTAATCCTGCACCCTTCCAGGCGCGCAGACCGCCCTTGATCACCGCGACCCGAACCCCGCGGTTCTGAAGCTCCCGCGCCACGCGCACGCTGGTCGCTTCACGAACACAGGTGCAGTACACATAAACCAGTTGTCGATCTGGAAACTCCTCGCTCCATCGGTTCAGCGCGTTGGGATCCAGTCTTCTGGATCCCGTGATACGGGTTGCCTTCGCATCAAGGTAGCCGTGGCTGCGCACGTCGTAGATGCAAGCACCCGCCGCGAGTTGCTGCGCCGCCTCGGCAGGAATCGCGAACGGAACGGTACGTAGCGCGCGCGCTCTGATCCACAGCCAAATCTGAAAGGCCACATAACCGGCCACCAGGACGATCACAACCCAACCCACGACCCGGCCGAACGTCTGGTAGCCTCGGGTGACCGCTTCCAGCGCGCCGCTGAAAAGGAAGCCGATCCCAAAGTATGCGCCGCTATAGAGCGCGGCACCGGCCAGATCCAGCCCCAGGAACTGCATGAGACTCATATTCATGCAACCAGCGAGCGGCGGCGCCATGGTATTGATTCCAGGAATGAACTTTGCCACGACGAGCAGTGCCCGCCCGCGGCGATAGAAGGAATCCGCCGAACGCAAAACGCACGATTCGGGATTCAGCGAGATGCGGCAAAGTAGGCCAAGCAGCCACCACCCTGTGTAGCGACCCATCACGAACATCAGCGTGTCGCCTGCGATCATCGCCAAGAGGGCCCCGCCCAGAGCGTACGAGCCCTGCAGTGAGCCACGAGCGCTCGCGCCTCCCGCGATAAGCAAGGCCAGGGCCGCGGGTATCGGCAGTCCGACCGCTTCCAGGAATACCGCAGCGAACAGAATCGAATAGCCGTGCAGTGCTAGTCCGGAAATCCAGGATTCCATGCCGGTGATAGGTCGCCGCCGTTATATGAACTAAGGGTCTGTTCCCGACCTCACAGGGTAACTGGCCTCGCGCCAGGCCTGCATGCCGCCGTCCAATGCCACCGCACGTTGAAATCCCATGGAGCGCAGCGTGGCGGTTGCAAGCGTGGATATCCGACCTAACTCGCAATACGCGACAATCCGGCAAGTCGGATCAGGAAGTTCCTGGTTGACCCGCAGCTCAAGCTGGCCCCGCGGCAAGAGCCGCGCTCCCGGAATGTGCCCCTGCTCGTAGTCATCGCGTTCACGCACATCGAGGAGCAGCAACTCCTGCGGGGCAGTCGCGATCCGGACCTTCAACTCCGCCAGCGACATGAAGGGCACGTTCGCTGCCGCTTCGGCCAGCATCTGCGCAACGGTCTTGCCGCCACTCATGTTGGTACGCAGCGCCTCGGTAATGTGCGTCGGCATTTTGAGATTCAGATTGCGCATCATTTCGACAAATGCGCTCCGTTCACGAACCTGCAAGCGTGGATTGTCCGCAAACTCCTGTCCGATCGTGGAGTGACCACGTCCCTTGTATTCGTGCGCGGGGTGCACTTTGAGCGCCGGATCCAGGCGCGACAAACGCTCGAACAGGCTATCGAACAGTGAATTGGGGTCCCCGCCTGGCAGGTCCGTGCGACCGGTCGCACCGATCAGCAGTGTATCGCCCGTGAACACGCGGTCCTCGACGCACAGACAAAACGAGTCGCGGGTATGGCCCGGCGTGTGCAGCACCTGCAGGCGAAGCTTGCCGACGGCGAGCATCTCGCCATCGTCAAGCTTCAGTGTGACAAAGGGCGCCGGGCTGGCGCGGTGCATCGCGACGGGGACAGCGAGTTGCCGCGACAGCTGCTGGGTCGCCGACAAGTGGTCGGCGTGCGTGTGGGTGTCGATCAGGTAGCGGATTCGCAAGCCGTCGCGCGCCGCCACGGCGAGGTATCGGTCAATCAGCGAGATCTCAGGATCGATGAGGGCAGCCGCGCAGCTCTCGGCGCACCCGACCAGATACGATTGACAGCCCCCCGCGCTAAACTGTTCGAAAATCACGGTGCACTTCTCGAAACCCCCTGAACATGCGCCGAAGGATGCGCGGATGGCTGCCGGCTGGCAACGGGTCGCTAAGGCACTTTCCCGCCTCTGCATTGTCCCTACCGTGAATCCGGCCGGCAAAGGACTTTCCATGGCGACAGAGCACACAGCGATCGTTCTTCCCACGCTTCCCTACGGACGCGGTGAGCTTGAGCCATACATGTCGCGCGAAACGCTGGACTTCCACTACGGCAAGCACCACAAGGGGTACGTAGACAAGGTGAATGCCCTGATCGCCGGCACGAAATTCGCTACGGCGTCGCTGCAGGAGCTGGTGCTGGAGTCCGACGGCGGCCTGTTCAACAGCGCCGCGCAGGCCTGGAACCACGATTTCTTCTGGAGCTGCCTGTCGCCGCGACGGCAGAGCCCAGGGCAGGACCTTACCCGGGCGCTTGAAACTTTCGGTGACTCAAACTCATTTCAGGTGCAGTTCGAGAAGGCCGCACTCGAGCAGTTCGGCTCGGGTTGGGCGTGGCTGGTGAAGGATTCCGCCGGCGCGCTGAAGATCGTGACCAGCTCCAATGCCGATACGCCGATCCGCGCAGGCCACATTCCGCTGCTCACGTGCGATGTGTGGGAGCACGCGTACTACATCGATCACCGCAATGACCGCAGCGCGTACCTGAAGAACTTCTGGCAGCTGGTGAACTGGGAGTTTGTGACGGCGAATCTGCAGGGAACCAGCTCGTAGTGGCGATGTTATGAGCCGCGCCCGCCTGTAGCGGGTTTGCGCCAACCCAGCAGCAACGACACAACAACGACTGACAGGATTATGGGCGCGCCCACGACCGCTGACGCAATGATCCCGGCAGCCCAAAGAACAGCGTTTGCAATGAGATACTTGCGATCCATGGCGACCTCCGGAGGATTGTGAATTGCGGCGATTTCCCGTGGAACCCGGCGGTTCGGGGCAAAGGCAAAAGGCCCGTCGATGTGACGGGCCTTTCTCCTGTTGGCTGGGGGACTAGGATTCGAACCTAGGTAAACGGAGTCAGAGTCCGTTGTCCTACCACTAGACGATCCCCCAAGTGGCGGGATGCGCAATTGCACGGCGAACCGGAACCTGTAAGGCACCGGCCCGCCGCCGATACTAACGCTTCGAGTACTGCGGTCCGCGGCGGGCTTTGCGGCGCCCGACCTTCTTGCGCTCCACTTCGCGCGCATCGCGCGTCACAAAGCCCGCATCACGTAACGTCTTGCGCAGGCTCTCGTCGTACTTGAGCAGCGCGCGCGTGATGCCGTGGCGGATCGCGCCGGCCTGGCCGGTGATGCCACCGCCGTCGACCTTGACGGCGATGTCGAACTTGCTGACGAGCTTCGCCGCTTCGAGGGGCTGGCGCACGATCATGCGCCCGGTCTCGCGGCCGAAGAACTCATCGAGCGTACGGTCGTTGACCGTGATGCGCCCGCTGCCGGGCTTGAGGTAGACGCGCGCGGTGGCGGTCTTGCGACGGCCGGTGCCGTAATGAAGATTCGGGGTCGCTGGCATGTCGTGCGGTCCTATTGAAGCTCGAGCGGCTTGGGCTGCTGCGCCTGGTGCGGATGCTGACCGCCGGCAAACACGTGCAGCTTCCTGAACATGCGCCGCCCGAGGGGGTTCTTCGGCAGCATGCCTTTTACAGCAAACTCGATCGCCCGCTCCGGGTGCTCGTCGAGGAGCTTCTCGAGTGCGATCGACTTGATTCCACCGATGTAACCGGTGTGGTGGTAGTACATCTTGTCGGTGAGCTTGCGCCCGGTGACGTGGATCTTCTCCGCGTTCACCACGACGATGTGGTCGCCCATGTCCACATGCGGGCTGTAGTCAGCCTTGTGCTTGCCCTTGAGGCGATGGGCAATCTGCGTGGCGAGCCGCCCCAGCGTCTTGTTGCTGGCGTCGACAATGAACCAGTCGCCGCGGACGGTGCCGGGCTTGGCGAATACAGTCTTCATAGGTCACTCGTGGCTGCGGCCGTACCGCCGGGGGGTCACCCCACAAAGCAGTTTGGGGGCCAAAAAAGGCGTGGAAGTGTACTCAAGCAGGTGCCCCAATGCAAAGCCACCGGTCGCGGGGCCCAAGGGGAGGCCAAGCCGAGGTATGCCCGCTGGAATTGCCCCTTATAATAGAGGCCGTAGATATGGAGTCAGGCCGCCCTCTGGACTCGGTTATCGTCGCCGTCGATCGAGCACTGCGCGCCGTCTTTGCGCCGGCGAGCGCGGCGCGGGCCATGCCGGGTCCTCCGGCCCCGGCGCCTGCCCCCCTGCCCGAGCCTGCGCGCCGTAAAAGCGCCGCCCTCATGCGCGTTAATCATGCCGGTGAGCTTGCCGCCCAAGCGCTCTATCACGGCCAGGCCCTGGTCGCGCGTTCCGAGGGTACGCGCGCCATGCTCTTGTCGGCGGCGCGCTCCGAGTCCGACCATCTCGCGTGGTGCGAAGCGCGCTTGAAAGAACTCGCGGCACGCCCGAGCCTGCTGAATCCCTTGTGGTACGCGGGTTCCTTTACCATCGGCGCGCTCTCGGGGCTGTTGGGAGATCGCGCGAGCCTGGGGTTTGTTGCGGAGACCGAGCGCCAGGTCGAGGGGCACCTGGATGAGCACCTCGGTAGACTTCCGGCAAGCGATACCCGCAGCCGTGCCATACTGGAAACCATGAGGTCAGAGGAAATCGCGCATGGTGCAGCAGCCTCCGCCGCCGGCGGCACGCTCCTGCCGCCACCGCTGCCCGCGCTCATGCGGGCCACTGCGCGCATCATGACGCGCACAGCCTATTGGCTCTAACAAAGGTTCTTGGGGGAACCGGTAATGGAAGAAAACATCAAGCCGCTGAGTGAGATTCCCGCAATCAACCGGTTCCTGAGTTACTGCCGGATCCGCGCGGTGCCGTCGAAGACCGTCGTCATCCACGCCGGTGACCTGCCGGATGTTCTCTACTACATCATCAGCGGCTCGGTGGAAGTGATGATCGAGGACGAGGAGGGCAACGAAATGGTGCTCGCCTACCTCAACCGCGGGCAGTTCTTTGGCGAAATGGGCCTGTTCTACGAGCAGCCCACCCGCAGCGCCTGGGTGCGCACGCGCAACCAGTGCGAGCTGGCGGAAATGACCTATCCGCGCTTCCGGCAGATCGCCGCCGAGAGTCCGGGACTCGTATTTGAACTCGCGACGCAGCTTGCCACCCGCCTTGATCGTACCAACCGTAAGCTCGGCGATCTCGCCTTCGTGGACGTGACCGGGCGCGTGGCCCACGCGATTATGGATCTGTGCGGCGAGCCGGATGCCATGACCCATCCGGAAGGCATGCAGATCAAGGTGAGCCGACAGGAACTCTCACGGTTGGTAGGCTGCTCGCGCGAAATGGCAGGGCGCGTCCTGAAGGTGTTGGAAGAGCAGGGCCTGTTGCGCGCGACTGGCAAGACCATCGTCGTCTTTAACGCCCGGCCGAAGATGAAGACCCGCCCGGTCATCGTGCCCGCGAAGCCCAGCGGCGCCGTCGCGGCCAACCGGCTGAGCAGCAGTCAGGCGGCCCCGGATGATGACGACGATGATGATGACGAGGACGACGACGAGTAGCGCCGCGCCGCGCTAACCCGGACGCCGGCGCGCGGCGGACACTGCAGCGGCAGGTGACGCCCCCGCTACCTCCTTGCGCATCGCGCGCATGGTCGCCGCGTAGTCCTTGCTGCCGAAGATTGCGGATCCGGCGACGAAGGTATCCGCCCCAGCCTGTGCCGCGGCGCGGATGTTGTCGATCTTGATGCCCCCGTCCACTTCCAGACGTACCGCGCGCCCGCTGGCATCAATCCGCGCGCGTGCGTCGCGCAGCTTGCGCAGTGAAGTGGGAATGAACTGCTGCCCGCCAAAGCCCGGGTTCACCGACATGATGAGCACCAGGTCGATGAGCTCGAGCGTGTAGTCGAGGTAGTCGAGCGGAGTGGCGGGATTGAACACCAGGCCCGGGCGGCAGCCGTGCTCGCGGATGAGTGCGATGGTGCGGTCGACGTGCTCGCTCGCTTCCGGGTGGAAAGTAATGTAGGTGGCGCCGGCGGCGGCGAAGTCCGGCACGATGCGATCCACGGGACTTACCATCAGGTGCACATCGATCGGCGGCTTGACGCCGTGTTTGTGCAAAGCTGCGCACACCGCAGGTCCGATGGTGAGATTCGGCACGTAGTGGTTGTCCATCACGTCGAAATGAATGAGGTCGGCGCCGGCGGCGCATACCGAGTCCACTTCCTCACCGAGCCGGGCGAAATCGGCGGACAGGATCGAGGGGGCAAGCCACGTGGGGGACATGTCCACAGTCTAGCCGATCGCGATCAGCCTCTGCCGCTGACTCCAGGAGCGCTGATCGAGGCGCAGGGTGACGGCCGCAAACGCCATCCGGCTCAAGTGGAACACCACGCCCGCGGCCACCACCACCTCGCCGCGGATGGGGCCGACTGCGGCCCGTGCCCACAGATCGGAGAGCGCGGTGAGTTGGGTCGGGTGGATGGCGAGCTTGGCATTGTAAGCAAGCCCCGGGATCAGGAAGATCCACGCATAGGTGCGCCGCAGCCGCCGGCCCGCGGCGCGCGCCAGACTCACGTGGTAGCGTGGCCGACACAGGTCGGAGGCGAGCAGCTGACTACAGGCGACGTTCATCGCCACCGGCTCACCGCGCAGCATGGGCGTGTAGAGGTCGGTCTCGAGGAGGCGCGCACGCGCGCGCCAGATATTAGCGATAGCGGCGCGCCTCGAGCAGCGGGAACATGGTCACGATGAGGCCGACCAGTGCCATGGGCAGCGGTGAGGCCGTGGGGGTGCTGAAGGTCGCGAACAGGGCGATGCCGGTAGTGACCCCAGTTGGTGGTGCTGTCGAGCCGTGTGCGCCGCACCGTGCTGCGGTAAATCTCGCCGCGGTACAGGTGCGCGACGGCGCCGATTTCCGCTATCGAGCAGCTCTTGAGCGGCGGCGACTCAGGCGGCGCGTCGGGCGACGCGTTCGCTGTGGTTGTCATCTGGTCTGCACGTCGCCCGTCAGTCGCGCCAGGGCTTCACGATACTTGTCGCTGGTGCGGGCGATAACGTCCGCCGGCAGGTTCGGTCCCGGCGCCTTCTTATCCCAGTCGAGCGTCTCGAGATAATCGCGTACGAACTGCTTGTCGAAGCTCGGCGGGCTTGCGCCGACGCGGTAGGTGTCGGCCGGCCAGAAACGCGAGGAGTCCGGCGTCAGCGCCTCATCGATAAGGGTAAGCGTGCCGTCGGCATCCACCCCGAATTCGAACTTGGTGTCGGCGATGATGATGCCGCGCCGGCGGGCGTGCGCAGCGGCAAAGGCGTAGAGCGCGAGCGCCGCGGCACGCACCGCCGTGGCGAGCGGCGCGCCGATGAGCCGGGCGGTTGCCTCGAAGCTGATGTTCTCATCGTGCGCGCCGGGCGCCGCCTTGGTGGCGGGCGTGAACAGGGGCTGGGGCAGCTCCTGCGCGAGCTTGAGTCCGGCCGGCAGGCGGATGCCGCACACGCTCCCGGTTGCCTGGTAGTCCTTCCACCCCGAACCGATGAGATAACCGCGCACCACCGCCTCGATGGGCAGTGCCCGCAGCCGCCGTACGATCACGGCACGGCCTTCGAGCAGTGCGCGCTCCTGCGCATTGCGCACCACGCTCGCGAGCTCCCGGCCGGTGAGGTGGTTGGGCACCAGGTGCCGCGTCTGAGTAAACCAGAAGTTGGAAATGCTGTTGAGCACCCGCCCCTTGTCCGGAATCGGATCGGGCAACACGACATCAAAAGCCGACAAACGGTCGGTCGTGACGATGAGCATGGTATGCGCATCGACCTCGTAGAGATCGCGCACCTTGCCGGCGTGGATCTTTTGCAAGCCGGAGAGGTCGGAGCTGTAAAGACTGGGTGTTGGCATGCGCTTGGTACTATAACGTCCCATGGCGGTGGGCATGAAATGGATCGGCAAGGCCCTCGGTGCCTTGCTGGGAGCGCTCGCCGCGGGTCCGGTCGGCGCCGCAATTGGCTTGGCCCTGGGCCACCAGTACGACGTGCACGCGGAAGGCGAGCAGGAGGAGCTGCCGCCCGGGGAAGTGGCCGGGGTTGGCGAGCGCTTCTTCCGCGCGACCTTCCGCGTGATGGGTTATCTCGCCAAGGCGGATGGACGGGTAACGCCGCTCGAGATCGCCGCCGCCCGCGGGGTGATGGCGGAGCTGCGCCTCGCGCCGGCGCAGGTGCAGGAGGCGATCGCCTGCTTCACTGAAGGCAAGCAGCCGTACTTCGACGTTGGCACCGAGCTCACCGCTTTGCACCAGGCCTGCCGCGGACGGCCGGACCTGATGCGGGTGTTTCTCGAGATCCAGGTGCGCGCCGCGCTCGCCGGCAACAACCTCGACGGACCGGTGCGGCCGCTGCTGAACCGCGTCGCGGCCACGCTGCGGGTCTCCGCGCTGGAGCTGGCGCACATGGAGGCGGTGCTGCGCATCCAGCGCGGCAGCTTCAACGCCGGCGCGCGCCCCGCGAGTGCCGCCACCCGCGGCGCCGATCTCGCCGAGGCGTACAAGGTGCTCCAGACGGCGCCGGGAGCGAGCGATGAAGAGATCGTCAAGTCCTACCGCCGGCAGTTGAGCCGCCACCACCCCGACAAGCTCAAGGCCAACGGACTCCCCGAATCCATGCTGGGCCACGCCAAGCAGCGCACGCAGCAGATCATCGAGGCTTACGAGCTCATCCGCGCACGGCGCCGGATGAGCTGACGCCTACGGCCGATGGACTAAGCGCGCGCCGCCCACTCCAGGATGATGGCCTGGATCGCGCGCACGCCGTCGGTCAGCGCCGCAGGCCCCGGCTGCAGGATCACCGAGGACTTGATCTCGCGCACGAAGCCATCGCGTACCGCCGGCACCGCCTGCCAGCCGGCACGAGCCGCCACCGTCGCCGGCTGGAATTTCTTGCCGCACCAGGAGCCGAGCACGATGTCCGGTGAGCGACGCGGGACTTCCAGGGGATCCGCGATGATGCGGTTCTTCCCCAGTGGCTCGCGTGCGAGTTCCGGGAAGCAGTCCTCGCCCCCGGCCGCCTGCACCAGCTCCGACACCCAGCGAATGCCGCTGATCATGGGCGTATCCCATTCCTCAAAATACACCCGCGGGTGTCGCGGCAGTCCGGCCGCCCGGGCACGTACTTCCGCAAGCCCCGCCTCAAGGGAATCGCTGAGCGCGCCCGCCCTGGCTTCGCAGCCGATCATGCCGCCGAGCGTGCGGATCATGCGCAGGATCTCAACCACGCTGCGGTGATTGAAGACATGCACCTCGAGTCCGGCGCGGATGAGTTCGGTGGCGATGTCGGCCTGCAGGTCGGAGAAACCGAGCACCAGGTCGGGCTGCAACTCGAGGATGCGTACGATCTTGGCGCTGGTGAACGCCGACACGCGCGGCTTCTCGCGCCGGGCACGCGGCGGGCGCACCGTGAATCCGGAGATGCCGACGATGCGCCAGTCCTCGCCCAGGAGGTACAAGGTCTCGGTGGTCTCCTCCGTCAGACACACGATGCGTTGTGGGAATGCTGATTTTCGGGACATCGGCCCACCGCGTTGGCGTCGGCGCACTGTATCCTTAAGCCATGTGGACGCGCATCTGGGCCTTCCTCGATTGGTGCTTTTTCGGCCCGGCCTCAATGCGTGTGGGTCTCGGCGGGGGAGCGCTGCGGGTGCTGCGCTACCCGTACGCGGTGGTACGCGATCTGCTGCGCGGGGAGATCAACCTGCGCGCCATGGGCCTGGTGTACACCACGCTCCTGTCGCTGATCCCGCTGCTCGCCTTCAGCTTCGCCATCCTCAAGGTCTTCGGCGGCCACCGCGATCTTGAGCCGATCGTGTACGAGTTCTTCCGCCCGGTCGGCGGGGCCGCGGCCACCGAGCTCACCCGGCGGGTGGTGCAGTTTGCCAACCACGTGAGTAGTGGGATCGTCGGCTCGCTGGGATTTGCACTGCTCGCCTGGACCCTGGTCGGCACCATCAAGAAGGTCGAGGACAGTTTCAACTTCCTGTGGCACGTGGAGCAGCCGCGCAGCTTCGCCCGGCGCATCGCCGAGTACACCACGCTCCTGATCGCGGGCCCGGTGCTGCTGGTGGGCTTCATCAGCCTGACGCACTCCGCGCTCGGTAGTGCGTCGGTGCAGGAAGTCGTGCGCTGGCCGCTGTTGCAACGCCTGCGTGGCACCGGGATTGCGTTGGCGCCCTACGCGATGGTGACGGCGTTCTTCACCGCGGCCTACATAATGATTCCCAACACGCGCGTGCACTGGCGTCCAGCACTTACCGGGGCGCTGGTGGCCGGCGTGTTGTGGGCCGCGGTCGGCAAGATGTTCACCGCCCTCGTGGTGTACTCCACCCGCCTCACGATCGTGTACGCAGGCTTTGCGTTCGTGGTCACGGCCCTCCTGTGGACCTACTTCGGGTGGCTGATCCTGCTCGCCGGAGCTCAACTGTCGTTCTACGTGCAGAACCCGGCGTACCTGCGCCTGGGGTTGCAGCAGCTGCGGCTCTCGAGCGTGGAGCTCGAGCAGCTGTCGCTGCAGCTCATGTATTTCGTCGGCCGCACGCATGTGGAGGGCGGCCGGCGCTGGACGGTGAATCGGCTGGCTACGGAGCTCGGGCTTCCCGGCATCGCCGTGGCGCAGATGGCGAGCGCGCTCGAGCGCGAGGGCCTGGTGATCGTGACCGACTATGACGAGCTGATCCCGGCGCGCGACATCGGCCGCATCGGCGTCTACGAGATCCTCGAGATCGCCCGCAACCAGCGCAGCGGCCACGTCGCGCCGCACGACGTGCCGATCCCGCCCGTCGACCGTATCCTGACGAACCTCGATGAGGCGCGTCGCAGGGCTTGCGGTGAATTGACCTTACGCGACCTGGTGGACGAGGCGCCGCGCCCGGCGCTGCACCTCACTTCGCGCCAGTCGTCATTGCGCTGAAGAAGCGCACCATCAGCACCTCGTCGGCGTAGCCGGCGGAACTCTTCAGCGCCCGCGGCTCGATCCCGTAGACCCCGAAGCCGAGTTTGCGGTACAGGGCCAGCGCCGCGGCGTTGTCTTTCACAACCATCACGGTGAGCTGCTCAACCACTGCCGCGGCGTCCTGCAGCAGCGCTTCGAGGAGGGCTGCTGCGACTCCGTGTGCACGTACGTGCCCCAGATGTAAGCCTTGTGGGCGTCCCGCGCGCCCGCCTGGCGCTTGTAGCCGGCCATGCCGATGATGCTCCGGTCCATATAGGCACCGAACACCACCGACGTCCTCAGGCGTTGCACGAAGTCATCGAGTGCTCGCGGGGCCTCGGCTTCGTAGGTCGATCCGAACGCATCCGCAGCCCCGCGCAGCGCCGCCAGGCGGATCGCACGGTAATCAGCCGCGTCGGCAGGCCCGAGGCGACGGATCTGAACCTGGCTCATCGCAGCTCGGACCTACTCCCCCGCAATGGTCATCTCGCTGAGGAGCACGGAGCCTACGCGGATGCCGCCGCGCGTATCGATGTCGGCGCCGAGAGCCACGATGTCCCGGTACATGGGTTTGAGGTTGCCCGCGATGGTGATCTCGTGCACCGGGTAGGCAATGGCGCCATTCTCCACCCAGAAACCGCTCGCACCGCGCGAGTAGTCGCCCGTAACACCGTTGACGCCCTGGCCCATGAGTTCGGTCACCAGCACGCCGGTGCCGAGGCGCTTGAGAAACACGCCCCACTCCAGGCCGCCGTCGCGAGTGCTCACCAGCAGGTTGTGCAAGCCGCCGGCGTTGCCGGTGGTCTTGAGCCCCAGGCGCCGGGCGGAGTAGCTGCCGAGCACATAGCCGCCGACCACGCCGTTCTCCACCAGCTCCCGGTCATGCGTTGCAGCCCCTTCCTGGTCGAAGGGGCTGCTGGCGAGGCCCTTGAGGATGTGCGGCCGCTCCTGCATCTGCAGGAACGCCGGAAACAACTGCTCGCCAGCGGCGTCGAGGAGAAATGAGGCCTTGCGATACTGGCTTGGGCCGCTGATCGCACCGATAAAGTGCCCGAAGAGCCCGCGCGCCAGATCCGACGCGAAGGCAACCGGGGCCTTGCGGGTTGAAAGCTTGCGCGCGCCCAGGCGCGCGAGCGCCCGCTCGCCGGCGATGCGGCCCACGGCAGCCACCGCCTGCAGGTCCTGCGGGTCACGCGCGACGCTGTACCAATAGTCGCGCTGCATGTCATCCCCGGCTTGGGCGATGAGCGATGCACTCACCGAGTGGCTGGTGGAGGAGAAGCCGGCGAGAAAGCCGAGAGAGTTGCCATAGACGCCCGAGTGGCGCTGCGTGCCAACGGATGCGCCTTCGGAGTTCGCGATGCGCGCATCCACGGCAAGTCCGGCAGCCTCGCATTCCCGGGCCAGCTCGATCGCCCGCTCGGGCGGCAGGTTCCAGGCGTGATCAAGATCCAGGTCCGGGATTTCGCGCGCCAGCGCTTCGGGTTCGATGAGCCCCGCGTAGGGATCCTCGGCCGTGTAGCGCGCGATCGCGCAGGCTTTTTCCACCGTCTCGCGCACCGCAGCGCTTCCCAGGTCCGCCGTGCTCGCGGAAGCCTTCCGCTTGCCGAAATAAACGGTCACCCCGAGGCCCCGGTCGCGCTGGTACTCGACGGTGTCCACCTCGCCGAGGCGCACGCTCACCGACAGGCCCTGGGACACCGAGGCGTCGGCCTCGGCCGCCGAGGCGCCATGACGGCGCGCTTGCGCAAGGGCGAGGCTTGTGATGTCTTCAAGTTGCCCGCTGGGGGCAGGTGTGCCGGCCGTTTGCATCAGGTTAAATTGTAGCAGCCTAATTATGAGAACCCCCGTGACGCCCCCATCACCAGAGGACACGCAGGACGAGGCCGGCAATCCGCAACGTCCGAGCAAGAGCGCACGCAAACGGGCCGCGCATGCGGCCCAGGACCTGGGCGAGGAGCTCATCCGGCTGCGCGATGCGCAGCTCGACGCGCTCAATCTCCCGGAACCCCTCGTGGATGCCGTTCGCGAGGCGCGCCGCATCACCAGCCGTGCGGGTCTCGCGCGCCAGCGCCAGTTCATCGGCAAACTCATGCGCGACATCGATCCCGGGCCGATTCGCGCGCTGCTCGATGCGCGCAGCGCGCTCGATGCGCAGGAAACCGAGCGCTTCAAGCGCGTCGAGAACTGGCGCGCACGGCTGATCACCGAGGGCGCGCCGGCGCTCACCGAACTGCAACGCTGGCGACCGGATATCGATGCGGACGAATGGGCGCGGCGCGTGCACGCGGCGCAGGCCGAGCGTGAGCGTGCCGGTGTCAGCGGCACGGCGGCAAAAGAGCTGTTTCGTGCTTTGCGGGCGTTGTTCGCTACAATGCCCTGATGCAAGCGCTCGTCGGCATCATCATGGGCTCCGCGTCCGACTGGGAGACCATGCAGTCCGCCGCCGCACAGCTGGATAAGCTCAACGTCGCCTACGAGGTGCGGGTCGTGTCAGCACACCGCACCCCGGACCTGTTGTTCGAATATGCCGCGGGCGCGCGCGCCCGCGGGCTCGAAGTACTCATCGCCGGCGCCGGCGGGGCGGCGCATCTGCCGGGCATGGCGGCCGCGAAAACCACTCTGCCGGTGCTCGGCGTGCCGGTGCAGTCAAAGACCCTCGGCGGACTTGATTCGCTCCTGTCCATCGTGCAGATGCCCGCCGGGGTGCCGGTGGCGACGTTTGCGATCGGGCCTGCGGGCGCGGCCAACGCGGCGCTGTGTGCGGCTGCGATCCTCGCCAACAAGTACCCGGCCATCGCCACGGCGCTCGAGGCGTTTCGCGCCGCACAAACGGCGAGCGTGCTCAGGGCTCCCGATCCGCGCGCGAATCCGCGCACATGACCGTCGGTATTGTGGGCGCCGGCCAGCTCGGCCGCATGCTCGCGTTGGCAGGTTACCCGCTGGGACTGGATTTTCTTTGCCTGGACCCGGCGCGCGATGCGCCGGCGAGGCAGGTCGCGCCGCTCCTGCACGGTGCCTTCACCGACCGGCGCCTCCTCGCGCGTCTCGGGCGGCGCTGCGAGGTGGTTACTTTTGATTGGGAAAATGTCCCGGTCACGAGCCTGCGTGCAATCACGCGCTCGCACGGCGCGCGCATTGCCCCGCCCGCCGCGGCGCTTGCGACCGGACAGGACCGCGTGGCCGAGAAGCGCCTGTTCGAGCGCTTGGGTGTCCCCACGACGCGCTGGCGCGCCGTGGACTCGCGCGCGCAACTTGAGCGCGCCATCCGTACGATCGGACTGCCGGGCGTACTGAAGACCCGGCGCTTCGGTTACGACGGCAAGGGCCAGGCGGTCGTGCGCGTTGCCGCGGACGCAGAGGCCGCCTGGCGCGCGCTGGGCAAAGCCGCGCTCCTGTACGAGGAGTGGGTGCCGTTTGATTGCGAGGTGTCGATCATCGGCGCGCGCAGCACGCTCGGTGAGCTTGCGATCTACCCCTTGTGCGGCAACGTCCACGGCGCTGGCGTCCTGCGGCTCACGCGCGCACCTTTTGGACCTGTCCGCTGGCAGCGTCTGGCGGCGCGCTACCTGGCGCGCCTGCTCACGCATTTTCGCTACACCGGCATCCTGACGATCGAATTTTTCGTGCGTGACGGGCGGCTCATTGCCAACGAGATGGCGCCGCGGGTACACAACTCCGGGCACTGGACCATCGAGGGTGCGGCCACCAGCCAGTTCGAGAATCACCTGCGCGCGATCCTGGGACTGCCACTGGGCGCGACACGCCCGCTCGGCCATAGCGCCATGATCAACCTCATCGGGCAGATGCCGGTGGCTTCCAGGGTGCTCGCGCTCGAAGGCGTCCACCTGCATGACTACGGCAAGCGCCCACGCTCCGGGCGCAAGGTCGGCCACCTGACCGTTGTGGAGCCGACCGCCCGGGCGCGCGACGCCCGCGCGCGGCGGCTGCTGGCTGATTTGGCCGTGAGCGCGCGCATCCCGTAACATCGTCGGTGCAGCCAACAGCATGTACCTTGAACCCTTCAAACTTCGGGAGTTGCCGTTCCGCTTAAGTCCGGACCCGCAATTCCTGTACCTGTCGAAGCAGCACGCCCGCGCCAAGGCGTACATGGAGTCGACCATCTGGTTCACGGACGGCTTCGTCGTGATCACCGGTGAGATCGGCTCCGGCAAGACCACCCTGATCGAGTCTTTTCTCAAGGAAGTCCCGCCGGACGTGGTGGTCGCGCAGATCAACCAGACGCAGGTTTCGGTGGTTGATTTCCTGCAGGCGGTGCTGGTGCAGTTCGGCTTCTCGCCTTTCAAGATGCGCAAGGCTGAGCTCATCAGCACGCTCAACAACTTCCTGGTCGAGCAGTACGCCGCCGGCCGCAAGGTGCTGCTCATCGTCGATGAGGCGCAGAACCTCACCATGCGCGTGCTGGAGGAGGTGCGGCTCCTGTCCGGCGTCGAGACCACCACGGAGAAGGTGCTGCGCATCATTCTGGCGGGGCAGCCGGAGCTCAACGACAAGTTGAACGCGCCGGAGCTCGCACAGCTGACGCAGCGCGTGCGGCTGCGCTTTCACCTGCAGACACTCTCGGAACCGGAGACCCGGGCCTACATCCAGCACCGGCTGGAAGTGGCCGGCGCAGGCGACCGGCAGATCTTCGCCGCCGACACGTTTGCGGCGATCTTCCGCTACTGCGGCGGGGTGCCCCGGCTCGTCAATACGCTGTGCGATACCGCGCTCATGGCCGCCTTCACCGCTGGCCGGGACACGGTCACGCGCGCGGACGTCGCAGCCGCAGTGGAGGAGCTGCGCTGGGGCGAGTATGCAGCGCGCACGCAGCACCATCCCGAGACCGAGACCGGCACCGCCCACTCGGGCAAGGCGGCGGGGGCGCCTGATCAGGGGCGCTGCGTCGGCAAACTTCTGGTGGCGGCCGATGGCCTCACGGTGCAGGAAATCCCGCTGCATGTGGGGCGGCTCATCGTCGGGCGCACGCCCGACAACGACATACAGATCGACAGTCGCTTCGTGAGTCGCCATCACTGCCAGGTAATCACCACCGCCCGCTCATGTGTAGTCGAGGACCTGAACAGCACCAACGGCATTTACGTGAAGTCCAACCGTGTGCGCCGCTACAACCTCAACGACGGCGACGTCGTCCTGCTCGGCAAGCACGAACTCATCTACATGGATGAGCGGGGTGTGCGCGCCCGCGCCCCATTCACTGACACGATACCGCGGACCCGGCCCGTTGCCGCAGAGGCAGCCGATCCGGCAGCGGACACCGGCGTCACGGGTCCCACCGAAGGGAGCTAGTGCTTGTCCTCGCGGCCGAGGGCATCCGGATCAGCGTACTGCGAGCGCAGCTGTCGATAATCTCGCCGCCGCAGCAACACCACAAAACCGCCGATGAGCGCCACGAGGCCCAGGAGGCCCACGATAAGGCTTAGCGACCCGTGTGGCGCGAGCCAGTAGCTGCCCAGGAGCGCGAGCACGCCACTGGCCATGTAAATCCACGGCAGTCCTTCGTAGAGGGGACGGGACAAGTGGCGGCCGGGACGCTCCATGCGTGCATCCTAGCCTGCCCGGCCGCGGTCAGACGAGCCCCAGCATCCTCGCGAGACGCTCCATAAGGGTCGGTTTCCAGCCCTCGATTCGAAAATCGGTCCGCGCGGTGCCGCTGCGCCGCACTTCCGCCACCAGGTCGGCAGGCAATTGCAGCTTCGGTACCTCGGCGGTGGGTTCAGCGACGTACATGGAGACTCCTGGAGCATTTTAAGTTTCGTGGGTTGCAAGTACGTTACTGAACTCGCAGAGGTACGAGGCGTGTGCGAGCTCACAGGCTCAGACTCGCGCCGAGGATTATGTCGTGCGCCTACGGCCCGCCTGGCTGCCGGCGGGCCAGGCGGTGCCGCGGGCGTGGAGTCACTCGTTCAGCATCGCGGTCAGATTTGCCCCCCGATGCGCATCGTGAATCGCACTGAGGAGCGGCGCGTTCACGGCTGCGACCGCATCAGAGATCGCACTGCTGTTGCAGCGGCTAATATACGAGAAGGCGGCGAGGCGACGTTCCTCGTAGCCGCATACCACGCGCGCGGCCTCCTGGATGCGATGGTAGAGCGCTGCTGCACCCGCTGCGCTCGCGAGGTCCAGGTCGGCGTAGCGGACCGGGACTGAGCGCGTTTCCACCGGCGCCTTGGCCAGCACCTGGGTGGCACCCAGCAGGCACGCGAGCGAGGCGATAGCCACCGGCCACCGCGATGATGAATGACGATCCGGCTTCACTATGTTCATGGCGTTTCTCCAAGTGATGTGAATATCACCCGGGTTTAGATGCAGCGGAACGCGGCGCGATTGCCGGAATGCGTTCAGGCGCAGTGCGCGCGCGCCGTACCGCCAGGGGAACGCGCCGGGACGTTCTGTCAGCGGGTCAGGACCGCCTGTGCGGTGCCGATGAGCAGCACGTCCGCCGGGCGGGCGGCGAAGAGCCCGACCGTCACGACACCCGTGATCTGGTTGAGCTCGCGCTCGAGCCCCACCGGATCGGTAATGGTGAGGCCATGAACGTCGAGGATGTGGTTGCCGTTGTCGGTCACGAATCCCTCCCGCCACACCGGTCGGCCGCCGGCCGCGGCGAGCTGCCGTGCCACCAGGGTGCGCGCCATCGGGATCACCTCGACGGGCAGGGGGAACTTGCCGAGGCTCGGGACGAGCTTGCTGTCATCGATGATGCACACGAAACGCCGGGCGGCTGCGGCGATGATCTTCTCGCGCGTCAGGGCGCCGCCGCCGCCCTTCAGGAGGCACCGCTCGGCCGTGGCCTCATCGGCGCCATCGATGTAGAGGTCGAGCTGCGCGAGCTCATTCAGGTCGAGCACCGCGACGCCGGCGGCGCGCAGCCGCCCGCTGCTCGCCTCGGAGCTCGAGACCGCCCGCAGCACGCGGCCGGGATGCGCGGCGAGGGCCGCGATGAAGAAATTCACCGTGGAACCGGTGCCGACGCCGACGGTGGCGCCGGTGGCGATGAGGTCCAGCGCCGCCTGCGCCGCGCGCCGCTTCCGGGTATCAACGTCTGCCGCCATCGCCGTCCCCCAGAAATGACTGTGCCCGCAATAGCCGCGGGCACAGTATTCGAATTCGACTCAGCGGCCACTTACGTGGCCGCCGAGATAAGACCACTATTTCTTCTTAGCAGCTTTCTTCTTGGCCTTCTTCTTTGCCTTCGCCATGTTAGATCTCCAAATTGACGGGTTAGTCCGGGGTCCGAGTATATACACGCGAATGTAAATTACAAGCGAGCGCGGGGCGAAGTGTGCTAGGCGACTGGCGCGCGCGCGGTGCGAGGTGAGTACGCGTGCGTCATGGCGCACGCGCGCTCGCGCGGTGTGCGCCTCGCTCGAGCGTCAGAATGTACTTCCAGTGCGCCGCTTCCACCGGCGTGATCGAGAGGCGATTGCCCGGGCGCAGCAGCACCATGCCCTTTAGCTCCCGGGCCGCATGCTGGCGCAGCTCTTCGAGCGTGATGACGCGCTCGAGGCGGCGCTGCAGCTGCACGTCCACCATGAACCAGCGCGGATTCTTCGGATCGCTGTCCGGATCGTAGTGATGATGCTTGCGCTCGAAGGCGGTTGCGTCCGGGTAGCCGCCCTTCACGATCCGCATGATGGCCGCTATTCCCGGCACCTCGCAGCTGGAGTGGTAGAGGAAGGCCTCATCCCCGCGCCGCATCTCATCGCGCAGCATGTTGCGCGCCTGGAAGTTGCGCACGCCGTCCCAGGGGCTGGTGCGGCGGGGCGCTGCCGCCAGGTGCTCGGCGCCGAAGGTCTCCGGCTCCGTCTTCATCAGCCAGTAGCGCATCGCCTGATCCCCTCTTCGGTCACCACGGCATCCATGAGTACATCGTGCACCGCAGCGTCCAGGTGTGGAAGCTCCTGAAAGGCGTAGCCGAGTCCGACCAGGCGCGGCGCGTGCCAGACGCGGCGCCAGCGCCGGAAGGCGAAGGCGCGATCGTAGAAACCCCCGCCGGACCCCAGGCGCACGCCACGGTGATCAAAGCCGGTGAGGGGCAGGAACACGAGGTCCAGCCAGCGCGCGCCCAGGCTCGCAGCGCCCTCCGGTTCTGCGATCCCGAGCCGATTGATGCGCAGTGCGCCGCGCATCGGGACAAAACGCATGCCGCGTGCGCGTCGCGCGCGGTCGATGCGCGGCAGGTAAATCAGGCAGCCGCGCTTGGCAGCCAGGGCGATCAGCGGCGCGGTGTCCAGCTCGTGGGGAAGGGCGGCGTAGATGGCGATGCGCTGGCCGGCGGCAAGATGCAGCGCGCGGTCGACGTTCAGGGCGAGGCGTTGCGCGGCGGCGGCGCGTCGCTGCGCCGGCAGGCTGCGCCGGCGCGCATCGAGCGTTGCCCGCAGCCGTCTGCGGGCAACGCTCAAGGCGGAATCAGGAAGCGCCACCCGCATGTGCCGGTGCGGACCGTTGCTCTCGAACCAGAGCAACAAGTGGGACGAGCTGCGGCAGGTAAGGCTTTCCGCTCCAAGGCGGACCTGCACAGCGCTGCGCGCAAGCCCAAAGTCCCGAGGGTGTTTCAATTAGGGTCCGAGGTAACCCGGCCCGCTTATCGAACACCGCAGGCGACGCCAGCGCCACTCTACACCAAGACGGCGTCGCGCCTAAGGGCCGTACGTCGCAAATCACAGATCGAGTTGCTGAGCTTTGCCGAGCGCGCTCTCGACACGTTCGCGCAGCACGCGGACCCGCTGGCCCGCGCCGCTGTCCACTTTCGATTCGCGGTCCTTGATTCTGAGGAACTCGTGCGCCAGGTTGAGCGCCGACATGACGGCGATGCGGTCGAGGCCGACGACCTTGCCGGTGTCGCGGATCTCGCGCATGCGGGCGTTGAGGAATTCCGCCGCATCCAGCAGCGCCGAACGCTCATCGTACGGGCAGGCGACCACGTACTCCTTCTCCATGATCCGCACGCTGACGCGCGCCTGGTCCTGGCTCATGCGCCGTGCTCCAGGGTCTTCAGGCGCCCGATCATGGCTTCTACGCGGGTGCGCACCTGCTCGTTCTTGTGCACCAGGGCCGCGCGCTCGCCGGCGAGGCTCTCGTGCCGGGTGCGCAGCGCCCGGTTCTGTTCGCGCAGATGTTCCAGGGCCGCCAGCAGTTCTTCGACGCGCTTGGTGAGGCGCGCGAGCTCCTGGTCGAGCTGTGTTCTTGTGGTGTCGCTCATGTCAGGAACTATAGGGCCGCGCTCTTCTGCCGGTCAATTTATACTGGCGCCAGCCATGCACCACCCGGACTTTCCACATATCCAGCAGCTGCTCACGCAGGAACACGCGCTCGCCGAAGCCTCCGAGGCGCACGGCACGCTCGCCGGGTGCCTGTGCGCCGCGGCGGGCTACAAGTTCGAGGACTGGCTGCGGGAAATCCTGCCCGAGGGGCACGCGGAAGCGGAAGCATCCGAGACCCTGCGTGACGTGTACACCGCCACGCTCAACGCACTGGAGGAGCCGGACATGGGCTTTGAGCCCCTGCTGCCGAGCGACGCGCAGCCGATCGAAGCCCGCACCAGCGCGCTCGCAGAATGGTGCCAGGGGTTTTTGTACGGCCTGGGCGCGGGCAACATTCCCGATGCCGGCAGCCTGCCGGGGGAGGTGGGTGAGATCGTGCGCGACTTCGCCGAGATCACCCGCGCCGGGGTGGATGGGGCTGAGAGCGAAGAATCAAATGAAAGTGCCTACGCCGAGCTCGTCGAGTTCGTGCGCGTGGGCGTGCAGCTCCTGTTCGAGGAGCTCAGCGCCGCCCGCCGCGCTCCCGCGCCCGCGCCGGACGACGCGGCGCCCCTGCACTAGGGGGAGCCGGCAATGGTGCGAGACGAGTTTGCGCGCCGCCGTAAGCAGTTGATGCGCCTGATGGGGCGCGATTCGATCGCCGTGCTGCCCGCGGCTCCCATTCGCCACCGCAATAACGACGTCGAATACCCGTTTCGCCAGGACAGCGACTTTCAGTACCTCACCGGCTTTGGCGAGCCAGATGCGGTCGCCGTGCTCGTCCCCGGCCGCCGCCAGGCCGAGTACATCCTGTTCGTGCGCGATCGCGACCCGGAGCGGGAAACCTGGGACGGCCGCCGCGCCGGCCCCGCCGGGGCCGCGCGTGTCTACGGCGCGGACGATGCCTTTCCCATCACCGATATCGACGAAATCCTCCCCGGCCTGCTCGAGAACCGCACGCGAGTCTTCTACACCATGGGCGCGTACGCGGACTTTGACCAGCGCGTGGTCGGTTGGGTGAATGGGCTCCGGACCCAGGCGCGCAACGGCCGCCACCCGCCGCAGGAGTTCGTGGCGCTCGATCACGTGCTGCATGACATGCGGCTCTACAAGTCCACACGCGAGATCGAGCTGCTGCGTACCGCCGCGCAGATCGCCGCCCGCGCGCACCAGCGGGTCATGCGCTTCTGCCGCCCCGGCGCCACCGAGTACCAGGTAATGGCAGAACTGCTGCACGAGTTCCGCCGCCACAACGCCGATACCGCCTACGCGCCGATCGTGGGAGGAGGTGCGAACAGCTGCATCCTGCACTACCGCCAGAACGACCAGCCCCTGGGCGATGGCGACCTGCTGCTGGTGGACGCCGGCTGCGAGTTCGAGTGCTACGCCTCCGACATCACGCGCACGGTGCCGGTCAACGGCCGCTTCACGCCCGAGCAGCGCGCCGTCTACGAGGTGGTTCTCGAGGCGAACCGCGCGGCCATCGACAAGGTGCGTCCCGGCAATCACTGGGATGACCCGCATGCGGCGGCCGTGCGGGTCATCACCCAGGGGCTGGTCAGACTTGGCCTCCTCAAGGGGCGCGTGGCGAAACTCATCCGTTCCGGCGCTTACCGGCGGTTTTTCATGCATCGCACCGGCCATTGGCTCGGGCTCGACGTGCACGATGTCGGCGACTACAAGGTGGGCGACGAATGGCGGGTGCTCGAGCCGGGCATGGCGCTCACCATCGAGCCTGGCATTTACCTGCCGGCTTCTGCCCGCGGCGTCCCGAAGCGCTTCCGTAACATCGGAATCCGCATCGAGGACGACGTGGTCGTGACGCGGCGCGCTCCGGAAGTTCTCAGCGCGCGCGCACCGAAGGCAGTGGAAGAAATCGAGGCATTGATGGCGCGCGGCTGACGCCAAGGCGCCCTCGCAGACCCGCATGGCCGACACCAACACCGCGCCCGCGCCCCACGATACCGACGTCGCCGTCATCGGCGGCGGCATGGTTGGCGCCAGTCTCGCGCTCGGTCTGGCTGGCACCGGCGTGCGGGTGTTGCTGGTGGAGAGCACGCCCTTCGATTCGGCGGCCCAGACGAGCTTCGATGAGCGCACCACCGCGCTCGGCAATGCCAGCCGGCGGATTTTCGCCGGCCTGGGCGTCTGGGACGCGATCGGGCCCGTTGCCGCCGCGATCCGCGCCATCCATGTCTCGGATGCGGGGCGTTTCGGGTTTTCGCGCCTGGAAGCACGCGAACAGGGTATCGATGCGCTCGGCTATGTCGTGGCCAATCGCGCCATCGGCGCGGCGCTCTGGGGTGCGCTCACGCGCGCTCAGGGCATCACGCTGCGGGTGCCGGCACGCGCGGAAGAACTCGAGATCAGCGCGGCGGGCGTCCGGTTCACCGTGGTAGACGGGTCAGGCAGGCGCGAGCGCGTCGCTGCGCGCCTGGTGGTCGCCGCCGACGGCGCGCATTCGCGGGTGCGCGTGGCCGCCGGGATCGACGCCGCGGTGGAAGATTACGAGCAGGTCGCGGTGGTGGCGAACGTGGCTGCGGAGCGTCCGCATCAGGGCATCGCTTACGAGCGCTTCACGCCCACCGGCCCGCTCGCCGTACTGCCGGTGCACGACGGTAGCTACGCGGTGATCTGGGCGTGTCGGCCCGAACGGGCACAGGAGGTGCTCGCGCTCGGGGAGGCCGAGTACCTTGCCAGCCTGCAGGCGCACTTTGGCTGGCGCGCCGGGCGCTTCGTGCGCGCCGGCCGTCGCGGCTCGTACCCTTTGAAACTGACGCGTGCCGCGAGCACGGTCGCGACCCGCACGGTGCTCATCGGCAACGCCGCACAGGCGCTGCACCCGGTCGCCGGCCAGGGATTCAATTTAGGGCTGCGCGATGCGGCGATGCTCGCGGAAGTGATCGCGAACGCCAGCGGCGATGTCGGGCTGCCTGCGCTGCTGCGCACCTTCAGCGACTGGCGGGCGCGCGATCGCGAGGGCGTCACGCGCTTCACCGACGGACTGGTGAAGCTGTTCGCGGATACGCGTCCGGGCGTGCCGCTGCTGCGCAACCTGGGGCTCGTGATGTTCGATCTGGCGCCGCCGGCAAAAAGCGCGCTGGCGCGCGTCAGCGCCGGATTTGGCGGGCCGTCTCCCCGGCTCGCGCGGGGACTGCCGGTGCGCCATGTATGACGTGCTGATCGTCGGCGGGGGGCCGGTGGGCGCCTGCGCTGCGGCGCTGCTGGCGCGCGGCCAGGGCGGTCCCGGTCTTTCCGTCGCGCTCCTCGAACCGAAGCGCCCCGCGCCGCTGCCCGCGGACGCGGCTCTCGAGCCGCGCGTAGTGGCAGTGTCGCGCGCGAGCGAACGCACGCTGAGCTGCGCCGGGGCCTGGCCCGGGATACTCGGACCGCGGCTGTGTGCCTACGAGCGCATGCGCATCTGGCACGAAAGCGTGTCGCCCATGAGCGCGGCTGCGCTGGTGTTCGATGCGGCCGATGTCGGTGAACCGAACCTCGGCTACATCGTGGAGAACCGGCTGTTGCAGACGGCGCTGCTGGAAGCGTTCACGCAGGCAGCCGGCCACATCGAGCCTGCGCAACTCTCCGGACTGCGCATCGGCGAGGGAGCGGTGGAGGTTGAGACGACCCGCGGGACGTTCAGCGCGCGCCTCGTCATCGGGGCCGATGGTGCCCAGTCGGCGGTGCGCGAGGCGGCCGGCCTTGCGGCGCAGGTCGGCACCTACGGCCAGACGGCGATCGTCGCAACCGTCGCGACGGCCCGGTCGCATGAGATGACCGCCTGGCAACGCTTCATGAAGGCCGGGACGCTGGCTTTTCTGCCGCTCGCCGACGGCACCAGCTCCATCGTGTGGTCCGCTGATGACGAGGTGGCGCCGGGCCTCATGGCCGCGAGCGACGCCGACTTCGCCCTGGAGCTGGACCGCGCCTCGGATCTCGCGCTTGGGGCGACGCGGCTTGTGAGTGCGCGCCAGTCCTTTGCGCTGCGCCGCTTGAGCGCGCCGCGCTACGTGGCACGCCGGATAGCGCTGATCGGGGATGCAGCCCACGTGGTGCATCCGCTCGCCGGGCAAGGGGTGAACCTGGGGTTGCTCGATGCCGCGGCACTCGCCGACCTCGTCCTAGCGGCGAGCGCAGACGGGGAGGATCCGGGAGCGCTTGGTGTACTGCGAAGCTACGAGCGCTGGCGCAAGAGCGAGGTCGCCCTCATGAGTGCCGCCATCGACGGGTTCGATCGCTTCCTGGCGCACGGCACCGGACCGCTCGCGCGCCTGGCGCAGCAGGGGCTTTCCTGGGTCAACAGCGCACCTGAGCTGCGGCGCGCATTCATTCGCCGCGCGCTGGGGACGAGCGGGGAGTTGCCGCGCGCGGCGCGCTGAGGGTTCGCTGATCCGGTTAAGCGCGCGTGGCAGAGTGGTGTGGTGGCACCCAATTTCATATAGTCAAGTAAATGCTTAACTATCGAGCTTTGGATGCTCTCTTCCGCGGACTCGCCGACCCCACCCGCAGGCTCATTGTCGAGCGCCTCAGCGATGGGAACGCCTCGATGAGCCTGCTCGTGGAGCCGCTGCCAATATCCGTCGCCGCGATGCTGCAGCACCTGCGAGTGCTGGAGGAGACTGACTTGATCCACACGGAAAAGGTCGGCCGGGTGCGCATGTGTCGCCTCGAGCCCCAGGCGCTTCGCCTGCTGGATCAATGGGTCATGCGACAACGCAGCTTGTGAGAGCGCCGCCAGCTGCGCACGTGAGATCGGACTATTGAAGCGGGATCAAGTCCACCTTGGCTGCGCACACAAAATCATTCTCCGACAGTCCCCGGATCGCGTGTGTCGTAAAGGTGACGCGGCAGTAGTTGTAGCCGACCTCGAGATCCGGGTGGTGATCCTCGATGTTGGCCACATGCGCTAGCGCGTTCACGAAGCTCATGGTGCGATAGAAGTCTTTGAAGCTGAATTCGCGGTGCAGGGCGTGGGCGTTCGACGTCAGCGCCCACGCGGAGGACACCTGCGCCAGGTACTGCTGCGCCGCGGCAAGGGTCAGCGGCGCGGTGCCGCCATCGCAGGGTTTGCATTTGCGTTCCGCGAGTGTGCTCATGGGGTCACCCTGCGCGCGTAGGTGCGCGCGACGTATTGTTCGACGATTTCCTGGAACTCCGCGGCGATGTGCTCGCCCTTGAGTGTGACCGTCTTGGCGCCGTCCTCGTAGACCGGCGCCACCGGCCGCTCGCCGGTGCCCGGCAGGCTGATGCCGATGTTCGCGTGCTTGCTCTCGCCCGGGCCGTTGACGACGCAACCCATGACCGCGACGCTCATGTCCTCAACGCCTGAGTACTCGCGCGCCCACTGCGGCATGCGCGTGCGGATGTGCGACTGGATCTGCTGCGCGAGCTCCTGGAAAAAGGTGCTGGTGGTGCGTCCGCAGCCCGGGCAGGCGACCACCATCGGAGTGAACGCGCGTAGTCCCATGGTCTGCAGGATCTCCTGCGCGACGATAACCTCCTGGCTGCGATCCCCGCCCGGGTCGGGCGTGAGCGACACGCGGATGGTGTCGCCGATCCCTGCCTGCAGCAGCACCGCCATGCCGGCGGTGGAGGCGACGATGCCCTTGGAACCCATGCCGGCCTCGGTGAGCCCGAGGTGCAGGGGGTAGTCGCAGCGCGCCGCGAGCTCACGATAAATCGCGATCAGGTCCTGCACCCCGCTTACCTTGGCCGACAGAATGATCCGTTCCTTCGGCAGTCCGAGCTCCGCGGCGCGCTGCGCGCTGCCCAGGGCCGACAGCACCACGGCACTACGCGTGACTTCCTGTGCGTCGCGCGGTTGGGGCAGCGCGGAATTCTCGTCCATGAGGCGGGTGAGCAGGTCTGAGTCCAGGCTGCCCCAGTTCACGCCGATGCGCACCGGCTTGTCGTAGCGGCAGGCGATCTCGATCATTTCCGCGAACTGCGGATCGCGCTTGCTGCCGCGGCCCACGTTGCCGGGATTGATACGGTACTTGGCGAGCGCGGCGGCGCAGTCGGGATGCTCGCGCAGCAGCTTGTGTCCGTTGAAATGAAAGTCCCCGATCAGGGGCACTCTCACCCCGGCGTGATCGAGTCGCTCGCGGATGGGAGCAACCGCGGCGGCGGCCTCCGTGGTGTTGACCGTCACGCGCACCAGCTCGGATCCGGCGCGCGCGAGCGCCTGCACCTGCCGCACGGTGCCTTCGATGTCCGCGGTGTCGGTATTGGTCATCGACTGCACCACGATCGGGGCGCCGCCCCCGACGCGGACTCCGGCGATGACGACCTGGACTGACGAACGGCGCGGAATGCTCATGCGAACTGCACTGCCTGCGGAATGCGCAGATTCTACTTCGGACTGCTATCATGGCGCGCCCCGAATGAAGTCTGTTCGGAGAGAGTCCGGCGCTGACGCACCGGGCCGCCGAAGGCGCAAATTCCGCCCGGAAACGCTCAGGCAAAAGAACGGCAGACGGCGGGACGCGCGAGCGTCCAGCAGGGGCTTCTGGAGAGCGGCGGGTCCTTAGTCTTAAGGGTCTGCCCACCGAAGGGGAGCGGTGCGCCTCAGCGTACCTGATCTCTCAGGTCACAGGACAGAAGGGCGGCAGGCGGCCTGCACTTACAGGCGCCCGCCGCCTTTTTTTTGACCTCAGAGTCGCCGGAGACGCCGTATGGGACGACAAACCCCGCTGTTCAGGCTGCACCAGGAACTGGGCGCCCGCATGGTGGACTTCGGCGGCTGGGATATGCCGGTGCAGTACAGTTCCCAGATCGGCGAGCACCACGCGGTGCGTCGCGCCGCGGGTGTATTCGACGTCTCGCACATGTGTGTGGTGGACCTGAAGGGTGCGCGCGTACGCGCATTCCTCCGCTACCTCGTTGCCAATGATGTGGCGAAACTCAAGGTGCCTGGCAAGGCGCTCTACACCTGCATGCTCAATGCGCAAGGCGGCGTGCTCGATGATCTCATCGTGTACTTCCTCACCGAATCCTGGTTTCGCCTGGTGGTGAATGCCGGCACGCGCGACAAGGATCTCGCCTGGATTCGCAGCCAGGCCGGTGCCTTCGCTACCGAGGTCACCGAGCGCGGTGATCTGGCCATGCTCGCCATCCAGGGACCGCAAGCACGTGCCAAGGCCGCGCAACTGCTCAAGCCCGCGGACGCGCAGGCGGCGCTGGCGCTCGAGCCCTTCGTCGGCCGCGAGCTCGGCGGCTGGTTTGTCGCGCGCACCGGCTACACCGGCGAGGATGGCTTAGAGATCATGATGCCGGCCGAGGACGCGGTGCCGGCCTGGCGCAGGCTCAATGAACTCGGCGTGGCTTCCTGCGGGCTCGGCGCACGCGACACGCTGCGCCTCGAAGCCGGTATGAACCTCTACGGCAACGACATGGACGAAAACACCCACCCATTCGAGTCCGGCCTCGCCTGGACGGTGGCGATGGAACCGCAGGAACGCGCCTTCATTGGCCGCGAAGCGCTCGCCGCCATCAAGAAGGGGGGCTCCTCGAAAAAGCTCGTGGGCCTCCTGCTCGAGGATCGCGGCGTGCTGCGCAGTCACCAGAAAGTCATTGCGGGCGCGGCGGGCGACGGCGAGACCACCAGCGGGACTTTTTCCCCGACGCTCGAACGCTCGATCGCACTGGCGCGCGTGCCGGCCGGCACCGGCGAGCGCGTGCAGGTCGACATTCGCGGCAAGCTCCTGAACGCGCGGATCGTGAAGCCGCCGTTCGTCCGTTACGGCAAGGGACTGGTTGGAGTTACATCATGAGCACTGTTCCCGCTGATCTTAAGTACACCAGATCGCACGAGTGGGTGCGGGCACTCCCCGACGGCACGGTTGAGATCGGCATCACCGATCACGCCCAGCACTCCCTCGGGGACCTGGTGTTCGTCGAGGTCCCCGACGCGGGCCGCGTCGTCAAGGCCGGCGAGGCGTGCGCGGTGGTGGAATCCGTCAAGGCGGCTTCCGACGTCTACGCGCCCATCGCCGGCGAGGTCACCGCGGGCAACCCGCGGCTTGCGCATGAGCCGGAAGCGGTCAACACGGATGCCTACTCGGCGTGGCTGATGCGGTTGCGTCCCGCACCCGGAGCTCTCGCGGCGGCGGAATTCATGTCAGGCGCGGACTACGAGAAATTCCTGGCGGCGGAGGGCTGATCCGTGGCCTTCATTCCGCACACGCCACCGGACGTCACGGCGATGCTCGCCGCGATCGGCGCCAAGCGTATCGAGGACCTGTTCGAGGAGATCCCGCAGAACCTGCGCGTGAAGTCCCTCGCGGGCATCCCCGAGGAACTCAACGAAATGGCCATCGGACGGCTGATGACCGAGCGCGCCCGCCTGGACGGCGCGCCGCTGAACTTCATCGGTGCCGGGGCCTACGAGCACCACATCCCGGCGGCCGTCTGGGCCGTTACCACGCGCGGGGAATTCTATAGCGCCTACACGCCCTACCAGGCGGAGGCGAGCCAGGGCACCCTGCAGGTGATCTACGAATTCCAGAGCATGATCGCGCGCCTCACCGGCATGGAGGTCGCCAACGCCTCGATGTACGACGGCGCCTCGGCCATGGCGGAAGCGGCGCTCATGGCGGTCCGCGCGAATCGCAAGTCGAAGTCACTCACGGTCCTCGTGCCCGCGACCGTGCACCCGCACTACCAGCAGGTGGCCGTCGCCAGCGCGTCCAACATGGGACTGAGGTTCCTGGAGTTGCCCTACTGCACCGAAGAGGGCATCACGCCCGCGCAGTCGCTGCAGAAATACGCTGGCCAGGATGTGACCGCGCTCATCATCCAGCAACCGAACTTCTTCGGCCGGCTGGAGGATGTCGATGCGCTCACCGACTGGGCACACGCGCACAATATTTTCGTGATCGCAGTGGTCAACCCCACCTCGCTCGCGCTGCTGAAGCCCCCGGCGCAGTGGGGCACGCGCGGCGCGGACATCGCGGTGGGCGAAGGGCAACCCTTGGGCGTGCCGCTGTCTTCCGGTGGCCCGTATTTCGGCTTCATGACCACGCGCATGGAGTACGTGCGCCAGATGCCCGGGCGCATCGTCGGCCGCACGCTCGATCTGTCCGGCCGCGAAGGGTTCACGCTCACGCTGCAGGCGCGCGAGCAGCACATCCGCCGCGCCAAGGCGACTTCCAACATCTGCACCAACCAGGGGCTGTTGATGACCGCGGCGACGATCTATCTGTCGCTCATGGGCCCGCAGGGACTGGCGCGCACCGCGGCCGCCGCGCACGCGCGCACGCGCGAGCTCGTCGCGGCGCTTACCCGCGTGGCGGGCGTGCGCCTCGCGTTCACCGGCCCGTGCTTCCACGAGGCAGTGCTGGTGCTTGACCGCCCGGTGTCGCCGTTGCTGAAAGCACTCGCAGAGCGCGGCATCCACGGCGGCCTGGATCTGGGCGGCTACTTCCCGGAGCTTGGCAACGCGCTGCTGGTGTGCGCCACCGAGACCAAGACCCAGGCCGATATCGAGCGCTACGCCGAGGCGCTCGGTGAGGTGATTCACACGGCCCGCGCGGCTTAAGTACGCGCCGCGCCCGCCCCGACGAGGACCACATGGCTGCCCGTGAAAAAGTGATTTTCGAGTACTCGCACGCGGGACGTGGAGCGAGCGACCAGTGGCCCCAGGAAACCCCGCCGGCCGTGCTTGCGGATCTGCCGGTGAAACTGCGTCGGGCCAGCGCCCCGGAGCTGCCGGAGGTGGGCGAGCTGGAAGCGGTGCGCCACTTCACGCGCCTCTCGCAGCTGAACTTCTCCATCGACACGCACTTTTACCCGCTCGGGTCGTGCACGATGAAGTACAACCCCAAGGCCTGTAACCAGTACGCCATGCTGCCGGAATTCCTGGGCCGCCACCCGCTCGCCCCCGCATCCCACGGCCAGGGCTTCCTCGCCTGCATGTACGAACTGCAGGAGATGCTGAAGGAAGTGACCGGCATGCAGGGCGTGGCCTTGAGTCCCATGGCCGGCGCCCACGGGGAGTTTGCCGGCGTCGCCATGATCCGCGCCTATCACCGTGTCCGCGGCGATCTGCGGCGCACCGAGATCATCGTGCCCGAGGCCGCGCACGGCACGAATCCCGCCTCCGCGACCATGTGCGGCTGCGTGGTGCGCGAGATCCCGGTCAACGCGCAAGGCGACGTCGATGTTGAGGCGCTCAAGGCCGCCGTCGGCCCCGACACCGCGGGCATCATGCTCACCAACCCTTCGACGCTCGGGGTGTTCGAGCGACGCATCGAAGAAGTCGCGCGCATCGTGCACGAAGCAGGCGGCCTCCTTTATTACGATGGCGCCAACCTGAACGCGATCCTCGGCAAGGTGCGTCCCGGGGATATGGGGTTCGACGTCATCCACATGAACCTGCACAAGACCTTTTCGACGCCGCACGGCGGTGGCGGGCCGGGAGCCGGGGCGGTCGGGGTGGGCGCGCGCCTCATGCCTTATCTGCCGCTGCCCATCGTCGCCAGGGAGGGCGAGCGATTCCGCTGGCTCACTCAGGCCGACCTGCCGCAGTCGATCGGACGGTTGTCGGCGTTCATGGGCAACGCCGGGGTGCTGCTGCGCGCCTATATCTATATGCGTCTTCTCGGGCGCGATGGCATGCGCCGGGTCGGGGAGTACGCAACCCTCAACGCCAACTACCTGCTCGCGCAGCTCAAGGCCGCCGGCTTCGATGCAGCCTACCCCGAGCGGCGCGCCAGCCATGAGTTCATCGTGACGCTCAAGCGCCAGGCACGTGAGCACGGCGTGACTGCGATGGATTTCGCCAAGCGCCTGCTCGACTACGGCTTCCACGCGCCCACGACTTACTTTCCGTTACTGGTCCCGGAATGCCTGCTCATCGAGCCGACGGAGACCGAGAGCAAGGACATCCTCGACGCGTTTGTGGCGGCCATGTCACAGATCCAGAAAGAGGCCGAACAGGAACCCGAGCGTGTGAAGGGCGCACCGCATACCATGCCGGTGCGCCGCCTGGATGACGTTCGGGCGGCCAGACAACTGGATCTGACATGGAAGCCGGCAGCACAGCCGTAGACCGTTACAAACCCCGTGGCGCCACGCGCGTGTTGCGCGCGCTGCGCTCGAGCATCCTTGGACTGGCGGGAGCCTTCCGCGAGGAGGCCGCGTTTCGCCAGGAACTCGCGTTCGCCGTGCTCGTCATACCCTTGGGGCTGTGGCTCGGACACAGCGGGATTGAGCGCGCGCTCCTCATCGGCCCGGTGCTCCTTATTCTCATCGTGGAACTCATCAACAGCGCCATCGAGGCGACCGTGGACCGCATCAGCTTCGAACGGCACGCACTCGCCGGCCTCGCCAAGGACATCGGCTCCGCCGCCGTGTTCATGTCCTTCGTGCTGCTCGTGGCCGTGTGGCTGCTGGTGCTGGTCGGCCGTTAGGAACCCAGCCTAGATGCGATTCTCGCGCGTGCTCCGGCTGTGCCTGCTCCTGTGGTGCGCCACGGTGCAGGCGGCTGATCCGCCGCGCGCCGCCACTACGGCGGCTCCTGCGCTGCCGCCCATGCCCCCGGGTGAGACGCAGCCCGCGCCGGCCGCGCCGCCAGCAGGCGCGACGCCGTCACTGCCGGCGCCTCCCGCGGCCGCGGAGGCCAACCCGGATTGGGCGGTGACGCTCGGGCGCATTGCCGGCAGCGTGGTGTCGATTGACCTGGACGCCACCCGCGCCTTCGACACCGAATGGAACGCAACGGCGCAGGCAACCGGTTTCGTCGTGGACGCCGAGCACGGACTGATTCTCACCAACCGGCATGTCGTGACCCCGGGCCCCGTGACCGCCGAAGCCACTTTCCTGGATCGTGAGGAGGTGCAGCTTTACCCGGTGTACCGCGACCCCGTGCACGACTTCGGGCTCTACCGCTTCGATCCGAAGAAACTGCGATTCATCGCGCCCAAGGCATTGCCCTTGTACCCGGAAGGAGCGCAGATCGGGCGCGAGATCCGCGTCGTCGGCAACAATGCCGGCGAGCAGCTGTCGATCCTCGCCGGCACGCTGGCGCGCCTCGACCGCGATGCCCCCGACTACGGTGTCGCGCACTACAACGACTTCAACACCTTCTACCTGCAGGCGGCCTCCGGGACTTCGGGCGGATCCTCCGGCTCGCCCGTCATCGACATCCGCGGCCGCGTCGTCGGGCTCAACGCCGGCGGCGCCAGCAGCTCCGCCTCGAGCTTTTACCTGCCGCTCGGGCGCGTACGCCGCGCGCTCGGGCTCATCCAGGAGGGCAAGCCGGTCACGCGCGGCACGCTCTACACGGTGTTCAACTACATGCCCTACGACGAGCTGGCGCGGCTCGGGCTGGATGCCGGCACCGACGCGCAGGTGCGCAAGGCCTTCCCGCACAACACCGGCATGCTGGTCGTGACCGAGGTACTGCCGGGCAGTCCGAGCGAGAACCTGCTGCAACCCGGGGACATCCTGGTGCGCCTGAACGGCCGCTACGTGACGCAGTTCGAGCCGCTGGAGGAGGTGCTCGACGATGGCGTCGGTGCGCAGGTGGAATTGGAACTGGTGCGCGGCGGCAAGGCGGTGACGGCGCGGCTGCCGGTGGGCGATCTGCACGCCATCACCCCGAGCGCCTACGCCGAGTTTGGCGACAGCGTGGTACACACGCTGTCGTATGAACAGGCGCGCTATTTCAACCGGCCGACGCGCGGGGTTTACATCGCCAATCCCGGCTACGTGTTCGGCGCTGCCGGTATTGCCCGCGGTGGGGTGATCATGGCGCTCAACGGCGTGCCCACCAACACCCTGGCGGATTTTGAAGCCGGCATTGCGCGTCTCGGCGATGGCGATCATGCGACCGCCCGCTACGTCACCATCGACGATCCGAACGGCAGCCAGCTGCGCGCCATCCGCATGGACCGCCTGTGGTTCCCCGCGAATCACTGCACTCGCAACGACGCGGAGGGTTTGTGGGATTGCAAACCCCTGGCCGCCGGGCCGCAGCCGTCGCCGCCCGCGGTGAGCGCCACGACCTTCCCGCATTTCAAGGATCCGCGGCTGGATGCGCTGGCGCCGTCGCTCGCCATGGTGACCTTCGACATGCCGTATTCGGTATCGGGCATCACCGAGCACAACTATCACGGCACGGGACTGGTGGTGGACGCGCAGCGCGGACTCGTCGTGGTGGATCGCAACACCGTGCCGGTGGCGATCGGCGACGTCACCGTGACGTTCGCTGGCACCGTGCAGGTCCCGGGTCGCGTGGTCTACATCCACCCGCAACACAATTTCGCGGTGGTGGCCTACGATCCGAAACTCATCGGCGCCACCCCGGTGCGCGCCGCGAAACTCGTGCCGCGCGAGTTGCGCGCCGGCGAGAAGGTGTGGGTCGTCGGCTTAGCCGGCGACAGCGAAATGCACGCGCGCAGCACCGAGATCGCGAGCATCGATCCTCTCGAGCTGCCGCAATCGCGCACCATGCGTTTCCGCGACAGCAACATCGAGACCATCCAGCTCGTCAATCCGCCGCTGGAGTTTGATGGGGTGCTCGCCGATGCAGCCGGCGGGGTGCTCGGCACCTGGTCGAGCTTCGCCTACGACGCCGCGCGCGAGATCGCCCAGGACACCCGCGGCGTGCCGATCGAGCTGGTGGCGGACATGCTCGAACGCGTTCGCGACAACCGGCCGCTGCATTCCCTCGAGGCGGAACTCACCGCCGTGCCGCTCGCCAATGCGCGCCAGATCGGCCTGCCGGAAGCGTGGACGGAGCGCCTGGCGCAGCACAACCCGACGCGCCGCCAGGTCCTGTCGATCGTCCGCATGGTGGGCGGCTCGGCCGCTTCGCACCTACTGCAGCAGGGGGATCTGCTCCTGGCCATCGACGGTCGCGTCGTTACCCGAATTCGCGAAGTGGAGCGGGCGGCGGCCGACAAGGACCACGTCGCCGTCACCGTGTGGCGCGGCCAGGGCGAGCAGTCGCTCGAGGTGCCCACCGCCGAGTTGCCCGGCATGGATGTGGAGCGCCTGGTGCAATGGGGCGGGGCGACGCTGCAGGCTCCGCACCGGGCCATGAGCGTGCAGCGCGGCATCGCGCCCGTGGGCGTGTACGTGGGCTATTTCGCCTACGGCTCGCCGGCGACCCGGTACGGACTGTTTCCGGGCCGGCGCATTGTCGAGGTTGACGGCGCACCGACACCGGATCTGGACACCTTTCTTAAGGCGGTGTCGGGCCGCCCCGACCGCTCTTCAGTGCGCCTGAAGACCATCACCTGGAACAACGCCCCGGAAGTGATCACGCTGAAACTCGACAAGCACTACTGGCCCGCCTACGAACTGACGCGCTCACCCAACGGCACCTGGCGGCGGCGCGCGCTCGAATAGCGGTCTTCAGGCAGCTCTGGCGTCGGTGGACCGCGACAGCCGAGTCCGCAGACCATGCCGGCTTTTCCAGTGGCATTTCCGCGTGCTGTGACGCAGGTGCGGCTTTGGCGCAACACGCGACCGGCGCTCGCCAGCGCCTTGCTAGAATCGCTCTTAACCATGGTCCGTGTAGTCAGAGCAACCCAGGTGGAAATCGAGAGCGCCGTGCAGGCCCTGCGCGACGGTGAGCTCGTGGCTTTTCCCACCGAGACGGTCTATGGCCTCGGCGCGAATGCGCAGAACCCGGCCGCGGTGCGCAAGATCTTCGAGGCCAAGGGACGTCCGCCGACTCATCCGGTGATCGTGCACCTGGACGACCCGCGCTTTCTGCATCGCTGGGTACGGGAAGTGCCGCCGGCGGCGACCCGCCTCGCGGAGGCGTTCTGGCCCGGACCCCTCACCATGGTGATGCCGCGCGCCGCCCACGTGCATGAGGTCATCACCGGCGGCCAGGACACCATCGCGATCCGCGTGCCGGCGCACCCGATGGCGCAGCAGCTCCTGACCGCGTTCGGCGGCGGCATTGCCGCGCCTTCGGCCAACCGTTATGGACGGCTTTCGCCCACCCGCGCCGAGCACGTGCGCGAGGAACTGGGCGATGCGGTGCGCGTCATCCTGGATGGCGGCGAGTGTCAGCTTGGCCTCGAATCCACGATCGTCGCCTTCGAAGGCGACACCGTGCGGTTGCTGCGCCCGGGCGGCATCACCGCCGCGCAGGTGCGCGCCGTCGCCGGCGAACTGCTGCTCGGCCCGGGTGCGGAGTCGCCGCGCGTGCCGGGGGGCACTCCCACTCACTACGCTCCCACCACACCCATGACGCTGGTGCCGGCCGGGGAGATCGATGCACAGGCGGACGCGGCCTCCGCGGGTGGCCGGCGCGTTGCGGTGCTGGCGCAGCGCCTGCCTCTGCGCGCCCACAAGTACGTCACCTGGATCAACGCCGGCCGGCGTCCGGAGAGTTTCGGCCGCGACCTGTACGCGAACCTGCGCACCCTCGACAAGGCGGGCTGCCAGCAAATCCTCGTGCAGGCGGTGCCGGACGGGGAGCGCTGGGACGCCATCCGCGATCGCCTGCTGCACGCCGCGAGCAATGTCGCCGAGAGCGACGATGTCACGGGCACCATGGCCGTGTTGCCATAAACTGCGCTGGTGCGCCGCCCGCGATTCATCGATCCGTTCGAACCCGCCGAAATCCGCCGCCTGGTCCGCGAGTTTGGCTCGCCGCTTCTGATCCTGGATTGCGAGCGCGTACGCGCGCAATGGCGCGCTTTGAGCAAGGCACTGCCGCGGGTGGCGCTGCACTACGCCTTGAAACCCATGCCGCATCCGGCGGTCGTGCAGGCGGTCATCGCCGAGGGCGGCAGCCTGGATCTGGCGACCACCGGTGAAGTACAACTGGTGGAGCGCCTGGGAGTGGCTGCCGAGCGCTGCATCCATACCCACCCGATCAAACGGCCCCGGGATATCGCCAACGCGCTTAAATTCGGCGTGCGCACCTTTGTCGCCGACAATCCCGACGAGGTACACAAGTTCGCGCAGCTGGCGGGCGAGGTGCAGCTGCTGCTGCGCGTGTCGTTTCGCGCCCCGGGCGCGGTGTGCGATCTGTCGCGCAAATTTGGCTGCGACCCGGAAGACGTCCTGCCGCTGGCGCGACTGGCGGCGGATCTTGGCATCGATGTGCGCGGCCTGTCCTTCCACGCCGGCTCGCAGGCCTCCTCGGCCACCAAGCACGTCGAGGCGCTGCAGGTGTGCGCGCGGCTCTTGCGGGCGGGGCGCCGCGAGAAACTCGGCTCGCTCGACACGCTCGACATCGGCGGCGGCTTTCCGATCAGCTACGCGCAGCCGGTGCAGGACATCCAGCGCTTCTGTGCCCCGCTGCGCGCGGCGCTCGCGAAGCTGCCGCGGCGGGTGCGCGTGCTGGCCGAGCCCGGCCGCTACGTCGTCGGTCCCGCCGCTATCGGGGTCGCCACCGTCATGGGGCGTGCACGCCGCGAGGGGCACTGGTGGTACTACCTCGATGACGGACTGTATGGCAGCTACAGCGGACAGATGTTCGATCACGCGCGCTACCCGGTGGAGGTGTTGCGCGCCGGCGGCGAGCTTTTGCCCTCGGTGCTCGCCGGACCCACTTGCGACAGCATCGACGTCATCGCCGAAAATCTCATGCTGCCGCCGCTGAAGATCGGCGATCTGGTCATCGGCCGCGCCATGGGCGCGTACACCTGGGCGAGCGCCTCGGAATTCAACTTCTTTCCGAAGGCGACCGTGGTGACGGTCAACACCCACCCGGGCGACAGCGGCGGCGTCATCGCGCCATGAACCCGGTGCCGGGTGCTGTATATTTCGTGTTCCGGTCTCCGGGCACGCCATGAAGAACGAAACCGCAGCGGAACCGCTGACCGCCATCCATACCCAGGTGATCGCCGCCCGCGACGGCCGCGATCCGCGCGTGATCGCGCGCCTGTTCACCGGCTGGGCGGTGTTCGGCGAGCGGCAGTTCGTGCGCGGCTACGCGCTATTGCTGCCGGATCCGGTGGTGCCGGACCTGAACTCCCTCGGGGCGCGCGAACGCATCGCGTTCCTGTCCGACATGTCGCGCCTCGGGGATGCGCTCCTGAAGGTGACCGGAGCGGCGCGCATCAATTACGCGATCTTCGGCAACCAGGAGCCGGCGCTGCACGCGCACGTCATCCCGCGTTACCTCGATGAACCGGAGGCGCTGCGCAGCGCACAGCCCTGGGCCTACGACTGGGCGGCGGCTCCTGCGTTCGAACGCGCGGCCTGCCAGGAACTGGCGGACGGGGTGCTGCGCGAACTCACGCGCCTCGGCGTGACCAAGCCGATGCGCTTTACTCCCGGCGCCAACGCGGAAGTCTGAGAGCTGTGCTACTTGGCTGCTGGCGGCGACGCCGGCGCCGTAGCTGCTGCCTGACCCTTGACGCTGATCAGCTCCACATCGAACACGAGCAGCGAGCCGGGCGGAATGCCAGGCGGTGACTGCAGGTCATAGGCTAGTTTCGGCGGTATGAACAGCTGGTACTTGGCGCCAGGCTTCATCAGCTGCAGCGCTTCGGTCCACCCATGGATGACGTGATCGACCGGGAAGGTCGCCGGTTCCCCGCGCTTGTAGGAACTGTCGAATTCCGTGCCATCCATCAGGCTCCCACGGTAGTTCACGAGCACTTCATCGGTCGCCTTGGGTGGGGCTCCACTGCCGGCGGCGAGCACTTTGTATTGCAAGCCGCTCGCGGTCGTGACGATGTCCTTTTTCTTGCCGTTCTCGGCCAGGAACGCGGCCGCGGCGCGCTGGTTAGTCTCGCCCGCCTGCTCGCGCGAGCGGCGCAGGAGCGCCGTAATGTTCTGCTCATCCTCAGGCGTGAGTTTGGCCTTGGCCGTCAGGGCATCCTGCACGCCCGCGGCCAGCCGCTGGCCGCTGACATCCTGCGGCGTGACGCCTGAGGCGTGCAGCTGGGCGCCCATCGAAACGCCCATACTGTAGCTGTCGGCGCTGTTGCTGTGTGGGGTGGCGCTCGGCACGGCAGCGTGCTCGTGCGCGCGGCGCAGCAGGCCCTCGATGTTCTTGCGATCTTCCGGCGTCAGTTTGACCTTGTTGGTAAGCGCGTCCTGCACGCCCGCGGCCAGCCGATCGCCGCTGACATCCTGCGACGTGATGCCAGCATCGTGCAGCTGCCCGCCTACCGAAACCCCCAGGCTGTAGCTGTCGGCGCTCTTGCTGTGTGCGGCGCCCGGGGTGGCCGCGCCTTGCCGTGCGGGCGCCGGCATAGCGCTGGCAAACAGGGCCGCGAACGCTGCAGCCTGGATCGTGCGGAGGGTTCGGGCGCGTCGCGTCGCTGACACAGTCATGGGGGACCTCTCGAAGCCATGCAATTCGGGCGCGCAGTTTCGCCGATCGCGCCCCGGCATGCTGCAGTTTTTAAGCCAGCAGCTGGTATTCCCCGCCCGCCTCGAGCGCGCGCCGGTAAGCCGGTCGCTCGTGGATGCGGCCGAGGAACTCCCGGGTCCTGGCGCCCAGCTGCCCGGCCGCGCGCACCGCCGCGCCTTCGAGTGGGAAACTCATCTGGATGTCCGCCGCCGTGAACTCATCGCCTGCGAACCACCGCGACTTGCCCAGCTCATCTTCCCAGTAGTCGGCATGCGCCTTGAGTTGCGGGTCGATGTAGCTTTGCCGCACGCGGTTGGCAACGCCCCTTACCACCGGGCGGATGACGAAGGGCATCGGCCCCTTCGGCAACCGGCTGAAAATGAGCTTTAACAGCAGCGGCGTCATCGCCGACCCTTCCGCGTAATGCAGCCAGTACGTATAGCGCCGGCGTGCGGGCGTGCCCTCGGGCGGGCGCAGCCGTCCCTTGCCGTAGGTGTCAACGAGATATTCGATAATGGCGCCTGACTCGGCGATGGTGTCGGCGCCGTTGGTGATTACCGGTGATTTGCCGAGGGGGTGCACGCGCCGCAACTCCGCCGGCGCCAGCATTGTTTGTGGATCCCGCTGGTATTTCCTGATCTGGTACTCGCAGCCGAGCTCCTCGAGAAGCCACAGGATGCGCTGCGAGCGCGAGTTATTGAGGTGATGGACCGTGATCATTCAGGGGTTTCTCCGCCGCCAGGCTCGCCGGTGGCGAGGTACGCAAGTTCCTCGTCGGTGAATTGGCGCTGGTCGATGAACCAGCGGGCGCGGTACAGGTGGGTGGCGTCGACGTAGATGCGCGAAGGCGCCGCCTGTCCCAGCACGCTGGCATCAGACATGACGCGCGCGACAATGCCGTCATCCATCAGTACTGCCGCCAGCGATTGCGCGGACGGCAGGTCCGGCAGGGTCGTCAGCAGACGCCATTCTGTTTGGCTCACTGTGCCGGTACAGTGCCAAACAGGGGCTGTTTGCACAATGCCGCCCCGTGCCAGAGCCGAGGCCGCCGGGTGGGGTGCGGTAGTGGTGCTCAGGGAACGCGCGGCGCAGCGAGCCAGGCAGGCGCGCACTGGCCAACCCACGCCCCTTGTCCGATGATACGTGACTCAGCGGGCAAGGTTGCCCAATTGCCAAGACGGGAGACGATCATGAGACGTTCATTTGCAGCAATCTTCGCTTCGCTGTTGGTCGCGATTCCGGTTTACGCGGCGCTTCCGGATGGCGCCAAGGCGCCCGACTTCAGCACCAAGGCGACGCTTGCCGGTAAGGAATTCAACTTCGCACTGGGCGATGCGCTGAAAAAGGGACCGGTGGTGTTGTATTTCTATCCGGCGGCGTTTACCCCCGGCTGCACTATCGAAGCTCACGAGTTCGCAGAGGCAACCCCGAAGTTCGCGGCGCTCGGCGCCACGGTGATCGGCGTTTCGCACGATCCGATTGAGAAGCTCGACCGCTTCTCGGTGAGCGAGTGCCGCAACAAGTTCGCCGTGGCTTCCGATGCCGACGGCGGCATCATGAAAGCCTACGACTCCGTGCTGGCGGAGCACCCGGACTACGCGAACCGCACCTCTTACGTGATCGCGCCGACGGGGGAGATCATTTATTCCTACACCGCCATGGATCCCGACAAGCACGTAGCGAACACCATGGCCGCCGTGAAGAAGTGGCAGGACGCGCATAAGAAGGGCTGACTCACCGGGCAGCCGGCCCGCCTGATGATGTCTGCGGCCGGCAGATTCTGACGCAAAATGTCTACATGCCAGTGTGGCGTGGTTGGAATTTGCGTTGGCAATGCACTGACGGACGTAGCGCCGGACACCTGCCCGCGCGAAGCGGGCCACCTTCAGGCCAGATCAGCGAGAGCTGCGGGCACGTTCCGGCGCAGCAGGAGATTCTTAGCCTGCCACTGTTCTTGCGGCGCCAGGGTCTCCAGGAAGCTGACCTCGCCGCCCGCCAGCAGCGCCACCGGCACGCCATCGCGGTACAGCAGCCGGTTGCCGCTTAGGGAAGGCAGGCGTGCGCCGGGCGTGATGATCCCGACGAGGTTCAGCGGATCCGCGCCCGAGAGCGACAGGTAGTGCCCCTCGCGCGGCTTGCGACGCGCTTCCCGCAGCAAGGCGATCGCCTCGGGAGCCGCGTACTGCTCGCCGGTGAAGCCGGCGATGAAGCGGCCGCCGCGTATTTCACCCCGCGCCTCGAGTCGCCGGCAGCACATGAGAAGGTCGCGCCACGGCGGCAGCCAGTCCGCTTCGCGCGCCAGCAGCCGCCAAAACACGACTCCCCAGCGGCGCAGCAGCGTGCGCACCACGTGCTCGATGGCCTCCTCCTCGCAAGAGCGGCCTGTTGCGTCGCGTACGGTGCCCGGTGGAGTGCCGGCGCCGGGAGATTCGGCAAGTCCCGCGGATTTACCGGTACGTGACCAGCGTCCGGCGGCGTCCATGCCGAAAAGCGCGACGCGGCGGCGCCGGCGGCCACTCGCGGTGGAGCCGCGGCGGTCGGCCGGCACGAGCAATGCCCGCAGACCCGCGAAACCGTCGGAGTTGATAAGACCCAGGGCCACCAGTTCGGCGAGCGCTGCCTGCGCCTGCGAGGGCAGCAGAGCGGCACCGGAGGCGATTTCATCGAAGAAGGACGCGCCGTGCTGGCTCAGGTGCTCAACCGCGCGCTGCGCACCCGCGGAGAGTTGTCGCCGGTCGGCGGGACCTGTGAATGCGGACCACAGACGCAGATTCCGCCGTGCCAGCAGCACGATCGGGGTGGCGCGCACCGGGGCCGCGCCGCGCTCCGGATCGCTGTGGCGCGCCGCGAGACGCGTCCACACGAAGCGGCCTGCGAGGCACTGCTCATCGAGCCAGGCAGGCTCGTATTCGCTGATGCGGTGGGGCAGGACCTCGGTTTCCCAGGCACCGGCCGGGGCTTCGAAGCCTTCAAGCTGAGCGAGGATCGCGCCGACCGCATCCGGGCCCTCCATGCGCAGCGCCGGAGTGACACGCTGCCATTCGAACAGGAACCGCAGGAAGTCCCGCGCGTCGATGGGCTCGATCTCCGCCCGCAGGCGTTTCACGGTATAGCGGTGAATGCGCGCCAGGAGCCGCCGCTCGCACCACTCGCTAGCGGACGCCGCCTCGCTGGTGAAGGCGCCGCGCATTGCGAATCCTTCCGCCTGCAGCGCGGCCAGGGCGGCGTCAACGCGCGCTACCGGCAACGCCAGCGAATCGGCGAGCGCTTGCGCGGTGCCGGGACCGAGGCCCTCCAGGCGCCCGCGAATCACTTCCACCAGCGCGCCCTCGGCGGTGAAGCTTTGCGCATGGGCTGCCGGGGTTACGACTGCGGGCATGCTCTGGGCGTCGGGGAAGAGGGCGGCAAACATCGGCAACCGCTCGGCCGTGACCCATAGCCGCGCAGTTCCGGCCGTCAGCAGCGTAACCCGCCGCTGCGCGGCGAGTTCGGCGAGCAGCGCGGACCAGCCGGAGGTGCGCTGGCTCTCCGGGTCGGTGAGGAAACAGAGCCACAGGAGCGCATCGTGCAGCTCATCGGCGTTGGCCGCGTCCGGCCAGGCCTCTTCCCGCACCCGCCGGATGGCCTCCGGGTCGAGCTTGCCCAAGTCGGCGGCGCTTTGCGGATCGAGCCAGCGCCGACTGATCACCGCCTGGGTGCGACGCTCTTCGAGCGGCGCGTCATCGAGGAAGGTGTAGGGCCGCGCGGAGAGCACTTCGAGCGCGAGCGGGGAGGGTTCGGTCAGGTCACGCGCGATGACACTGATCGCTCCGGATTCCAATCCCCGGAGCAGTCGCTCGAAGCCATTGATGTCCATCGCCTCTTCCAGGCAGTCACGGATGGTCTGGCGCACCAGCGGATGGTCGGGAATCTCCAGCTCCCCGGGGAGGTTCTCGGCGCACGCCACCTGGTCAGGGAACACGGCCGTCAACAGATCCTCGGCGGCCATGCGCGCCAGCGGCGCCGGCACTTTTCTGCCGCCGCGAAAGCGCGGCAGGGCGAGTGCGATCGAGGCCGACCAGCGCCAGCGCACCGGAAACATCGGCGCTGCGCACAACGCCTGCACCAGGAGCGGCCGCACCGTGTTGGAATGCAGATAGCGCGCGCAGTCGGCGAGCTCGAAGCTGTGCGCGGTGGTCAGCGACAGGATGATGGTGTCCTCGGTCGCCGCCGCCTGCAGCTCGAAGTTGAACGAGCGGCAGAAGCGCTTGCGCAGGCTCAGGCCCCAGGCGCGGTTTACGCGGCTGCCGAAGGGTGAGTGGAT
>Ga0209167_10000144_pt1 | contig 68860 bp, 71 predicted proteins | sample Coa_R1_9_FD_187154 | JGI IMG/M metagenome (GOLD analysis project Ga0209167, IMG submission 187154) | Surface soil microbial communities from Centralia Pennsylvania, which are recovering from an underground coalmine fire - Coalmine... | ecosystem: Environmental > Terrestrial > Soil >... | reverse complement strand
TGGTGCTTGCGCCTCACCATGGCGACTCGCCCTTTGGCTCCAGTTCGCACATGGCGCTGGGCGGCAACTCCAATTACGGAACGGTCCAGTAACGGGCCACTTCGGATTTGAATGAAAAAAGCGCCGGTCTTATCGGCGCTTTTTTGTTGGCGGCTGCTCTTCTCGCGGCGTCGCAGAATGTTCGGCCTCACTGGATTCCGCTTTCGCGGCGTCAGGTTCGCCTGCGATCTCGCGCGGCGGCGCGCCCTCAGGGCGCGCTGCCGGCAGTATCGGCGCAACGGCCGGCAGCGGGTCCCATACGTTCCACTGGCATATCCTGTAGTTGTTGTGCCGCTCCATCAGGTCGAGGTGGATGTGGTCCTCGTGATACCAGTCAGAGCCTGGCCCCAGCACGGTAGAAAAGCGCGCGCACACCGAATGCAGCACGGCCTCGCGCACCTGCCGTGGCACGCTGCGATCGGTAAGCGAGATCGAGCGGCCATTGGCGAGTTTGAAGGCGCGAATGTCCAGCGCGTTGGCCCGGCCGTGTTCGGAAAGCTGCGCGCCGACGATCCGGTTGCGGCCCCGGCATTCGAATGAATCGAAATTGTCGAGGTCGGTGATGACGCTCCCCAGATTCTTCGCGATCCCCGTCATGTCGGCGCGAATCCAGTCGGCGATCGCGGAAGCCATCGTGCACCGGAGGATCGCCGCGGGCTTGACCGCGACTTTATACTTGTCGGGCAGAACCACGGCCTCCAGCCGCACCAGGTCCTCTCCACCGCAGCCGCCCGGGCCCTGGATGTCGGGAATGCTGGGGGCGATGGCAACCGCCTCGGTCAGCGCCAGCCGGCAAGCGGAGGGCTGGGGCGGCGCAATCGGCACTGCGGGCTTGTCATTCCCGGGCGCCTCTTGGGCGGCCGCTGGCCGATCGGGGCCAGCGGCTGGCGCCTGGGCCGGCCGGGGCTTCGGCAGCGGCACCGCCGCAGCCGCGCTTGCATGCCACCAAAGCAGGAGGAACGCCCCAGCCACGGTAACCATTGCCCCTTCGCGGCCGGTCCACCCGCGACAAGGCCATTTGCGGCGCGCATTCGGCGCGCTAAACTTGATGCCAATTCCGCAAAAGAACCGCGGAAAGCGATCGCACATTTCAGGAGGGACGTCCTTATGCTTGGGTTGATGCAAGACTGGCCTTTGCTTTGTCACCGAATTCTCGAACACGCGGCGACAATCCATGGCACACAGGAAGTCGTCACGCGGTCGGTCGAAGGTCCCATCCACCGCACCAACTATGCCGAAATCCACAAGCGCGCGCTGAAGGTCTCCCAACGGCTGGATCGCGACGGCATCAAGCTCGGCGACCGCATCGCCACCATCGCGTGGAACACCTGGCGTCATCTGGAGGCATGGTACGGCATCATGGGTATCGGCGCGATCTGCCATACCGTCAATCCACGGCTGTTTCCCGATCAGATCGCCTGGATCATCAACCACGCCCAGGACCGCGTGGTGATGACCGATATCACCTTCGTGCCGATACTAGAAAAGATCGCCGACAAGCTTCCGAGCGTCGAGCGCTACGTCGTGTTTACCGACAAGGCGCATATGCCGAAGACGACGTTGAAGAACGCAGTCGCCTATGAAGACTGGATCGCGGAGGCCGACGGCGACTTCAAGTGGAAGACCTTCGATGAAAATACCGCCGCCGCGATGTGCTACACCTCGGGAACCACCGGCGATCCAAAGGGCGTGTTGTATTCGCACCGCTCCAACGTGCTGCACGCGCTGATGGCCAATACCGGGGATTCCCTCGGCGCGAACGCCGGCGACACCATGCTCCCGGTGGTTCCGCTGTTCCACGCCAATAGCTGGGGCATCGCCTTCTCCGCGCCCTCGATGGGTACCAAGCTGGTGCTGCCCGGCGCAAAACTTGACGGTGCTTCGGTGTTCGAGCTGCTCGAAACCGAAAAGGTGACTCATACCGCCGGCGTTCCCACGGTGTGGCTGATGCTGCTCACCCACATGGCGGCCAACAATCTGAAACTGCCGCACTTGCGAATGGTGGTGTGCGGCGGCTCGGCGATGCCGCGCACGATGATCAAGTCGTTCGTCGACATGGGCGTGACGACGCGCCATGCATGGGGCATGACCGAGATGAGCCCGATCGGCACGCTCGCGGCGCTGAAGCCGCCCTTCAGCGAACTTACCGGCGAGGCCAAGCTCGACGTTCTCCAGACCCAGGGCTATCCGCCGTTTGGCGTCCAGATGAAGATCACCGACGATGCCGGCAAGGAACTGCCGTGGGACGGCAAGACCTTCGGCCGGCTGAAAGTCGCTGGCCCCGCGGTCTCGAAGGCCTATTACCGCCTCGATGCCAACGTTCTCGACCAAGACGGTTTTTTCGACACCGGCGACGTCGCCACCATCGACAAGTTCGGCTACATGCGGATTACCGATCGCTCCAAGGACGTGATCAAATCCGGCGGCGAATGGATTTCGTCGATTGACCTCGAGAATCTCGCGGTCGGCCACCCGGCGGTCGCCGAAGCCGCCGTGATCGGCGTCCACCATCCGAAATGGGACGAGCGTCCGCTTTTGATCATCCAGCTTAAGCAGGGCCAGAACGCCACGCGCGAGGAGATCCTGAAATTCATGGACGGCAAAATCGCCAAATGGTGGATGCCCGACGACATCGTGTTCGTCGACGCCATTCCACACACCGCGACCGGAAAGATCCTGAAAACCGCGCTACGCGACCAGTTCAAGGCTTATAGTTTCCCGAACGCGGCGGCATGAGAGGAAAGAGCGAATGGTGAGTGACGAATAGCGAATAGGGAAGAAGGTTGCGGCGAAGTCTTTCCTGCCTCCCCTATTCGCCATTCGCTATTCGCCTACTTCCCCTTGAATTTGCCGCAGGTCCGTGGTCTCAAACGGGCCTGTTTGAGAGCCCGGCGCGTTGCGCCCGGCCAAGTTCCAACCCGGCAGAATTGAAGCGATGGCCCGCAGGTTTTCCGCTCCTTATCAATCGGAGCCCGTGTCGCGCCTTGCGTCCTGGTCGCGCAACCTTGCGGTATTTTCGGTCGTCGCGGTGCTGGTCTCGATCGCCATCGTCCGCTTCGGCTTCCTCGAAATAAAACCGGCGCTGGCGACCTTCTTCGGCGCGCTGGCCTGCGCCGGTCTCTCCATTCTGGTCGGCCTCGCAGGCGCTGCGGCGATCTGGCAAAACGGCTCGCGCGGCATGAGCCGCATCCTGCTGGCGTTCCTGATCGACGCGGCGCTGCTCGCCTATCCCGCCTATCTCGGACTGCAGTACCGCAAGCTGCCGTCGATCCACGACGTCACCACCGACCCGATCGATCCGCCGCGCTTCGAGGCGCTGGCGCGGCTGCGTACCGGCGACGGCGCCAACACCGCGGTCTATGCCGGGTTATATTCGGCCGAACAGCAACGGATCGCCTATCCGGATATTGAGACGGTCGAACTCGAGGTTCCCGTGCAGCGGGCCTATGAAATCACGCTCCAGCTCGTCACCAAGCGCAAATGGCTTGTGATCGACGAACGCGCCCCGCAGCTGCCGCGCCGGATCGGCCGCATCGAGGCGGTCGCGCGCACGCCGATCATGGGATTCCGCGAGGACGTGTCGATCCGCGTGACGCCGGACGGCGAGGATTCCCGCGTCGATATCCGCTCGGCATCCCGCTATTTCGAAAGCGACCTCGGCAGCAACGCCGCGCGCGTCCGCAAACTGATCGACGACATCAACAATGCCGCCGACAATGACAGCCTCAAGCCGGCGGTGAAGCAGCCGCCGGTGCCCACCAAGACCCCGCCGAAGGTGGTGAAGAAGTGAGGGGCGAGTGGCGAATAGCGAATAGCGAATAGCGAATGGAAAGCAGGATTGGATGCTCCTATTCGCCATTCCCTACTCGCTATTCGCCACTCGCCAACCGATACGTTCCCCCGATCACCGGGTCGCCGTCGGTGGCGACGATGCCGCGCCCGACCAAATCCTCCAGATGCGCCAGCACGGAATAGCCGGCAGCGTTGGTCAGCCACGGATCGATGCCAATATAGATGGCGCGCACGATGGTCGGAATATCCGCCTCGCCTTTTGAAAGGCGATGCAGGATCGAGGCTTCCCGCGCCTGACGGTGACGGATCAGGAACCGCACATAGCGCGGGCCTTCCAGAATCTCCGGGCCGTGACCCGAAAAATACAGGTCCTCATCGCGCCGAGTAAGCTTCTCAAGTGACGCGATGTAGTCAACCATCGAGCCGTCCGGCGGCGCCACGATCGAGGTCGACCAGCCCATCACATGATCGCCAACGAAGAGCATTTTTCGCTCCGGCCAGGCGAAGGCCAGGTGATTGGCGGTGTGGCCGGGGGTTGCTACCGCTTCCAGCTTCCAGCCGGCCCCTTCGATCACATCGCCGTTCTTCAGCAGCGTATCCGGCCTGAAATCGCGGTCGGCGCCTGATTCCGGATTGTGTTTCTCGCTCTCAAAGCGCGGCCGCGAGGCACGATGCGGGCCCTCGGCATAGACCGTGGCGCCGGTTGCCGCCTTGATTGGCGGGGTATTCATCGAGTGGTCGCGGTGGGTGTGGGTGACCAGAATATGGGTCACGGTTTCACCGCGTACGGCATCGAGCAGCGCTTTCGCGTGGGCCTCATTGGCGGGCCCGGGGTCGATGATCGCGACGTTGCCGCGGCCGACGATGTAGCTCAGCGTCCCGGTGAAGGTGAACGGACTCGGATTGTTGCAGAGAATCCGCCGCACGCCGGGCCGCACCTCCTCGACCACGCCCGGCAGAAGCGGGAAGTTGCGGTTGAACGGGACGTCGTCGTTTTCGGCCATGATTCCCTATAAAAGTGAGTTGCGCTGTGTGCAAAACCCTCACAACTGTCATACCCCGCGAAGGCGCGGGTATCCAGTAATCACAGGCGTTCGAGATAAAACGAGGAGCCTCGGATACTGGATCGTCCGCCTTCGCGGACGATGACAGCAGAATATGGAGACACGCCAGAGTCCCGAAAACAGTGCCTTACGAAAACGCCTGAATGCCGGTGATGGCACGGCCGAGGATCAGCGCGTGGACGTCGTGGGTACCCTCATAGGTATTCACGGTTTCCAAATTCGCGGTGTGGCGCATCACGTGGTATTCGATCTGGATGCCGTTGCCGCCGTGCATGTCGCGCGCGGTGCGGGCGATGTCGAGCGCCTTGCCGCAATTGTTGCGCTTGACGATCGAGATCATCTCCGGCGCCATCTTGCCTTCGTCCATCAGCCGGCCGACGCGGAGCGAGGCCTGCAGGCCGAGCGCGATGTCGGTCTGCATGTCCGCAAGCTTCTTCTGCACGAGCTGGGTTGCGGCAAGCGGCCGGTTGAACTGCTTGCGGTCGAGCGTGTATTGCCGCGCGCGGTGCATGCAGTCTTCCGCCGCCCCCATCGCGCCCCAGGAAATGCCGTAGCGGGCGCGATTGAGGCAGCCGAACGGACCCTTGAGGCCGGACACGTTGGGCAATAGCGCGCTTTCCGGCACCTCGACGCCTTCCATCACGACTTCGCCGGTGACCGAAGCACGAAGCGAGAGCTTGCCGGTGATTTTCGGCGCCGAAAGGCCCTTCATGCCCTTTTCGAGGACGAAACCGCGGATCTGGTTATTGTGCTCGGCGGACTTCGCCCAGATCACGAACACGTCGGCGATCGGCGCGTTGGAAATCCACATCTTGGAACCGGTCAGCCGGTAGCCGTCGGAGGTCTTTTCGGCGCGGGTCTTCATGCCGCCGGGATCGGAGCCGGCGTCCGGCTCGGTCAGCCCGAAGCAACCGACCCACTCGCCGGTCGCAAGCTTGGGCAGATATTTCTTGCGCTGGTTCTCATCGCCATAGGCATAGATCGGGTGCATGACCAGCGAGGATTGCACCGAATTCATCGAGCGGTAACCGGAATCGACGCGCTCGATCTCGCGCGCCACCAGCCCATAGGCGACGTAGCTTGCATTGGCGCAGCCATATTCTTCCGGCAAGGTGATCCCGATCAGGCCGAGTTCACCCATCTCGTGGAAAATGTCGCGGTCGACCTTCTCTTCCAGATAGGCCTTGGTGACGCGCGGCAACAGCTTGTCCTGCGCATAGGCGCGCGCGGTGTCTCGGATCATCCGTTCGTCTTCGGTGAGCTGCTCGTCGAGCAGGAACGGATCGTCCCACTGGAAATTCACCGGGGACGGCTTGTCCTTGGCTTGAGGGCGTACGCTCATGGAAATTCCTTTCGCATCATTCGACTTATTTTAGTGCGCAATGGGCGAGAGCGCAAATCGCCGGTACCGTCATTCCCCGGCGCAAGAGCGCGAACCAGGAATAAATGCGAGCCTAGCCCTCGAGCTGTTCGCTGGACACGATCTCGATGCCGAAGCCCGACAAGCCCTTGTAGTCATGCACCGACGACGTCAGATTTCGGATCGAGGTGACGCCGAGGTCCCTGAGGATCTGCGCGCCGACGCCGACTTCGCGCCATTGCTTGTTGCGATCGGCCTCCGCGGTCTTCTGCTCGGGCAGTGGCGAGACCGGGACGCCGGCGGCGCCATCGCGCAAATACACCAAAACACCGCTGCCGTTCTTCTTGAAATGGGCGAGCACGGACTGCATGTGTTTTGGCCCGGTAAAAATGTCCCTTACGATATTGGGCTTGTGAAAGCGCGTGAGCACGTTCTTGCCGTCGCCGACGCCGTTATAGACGAACGCCACATGCGCGATCTCGTCGAACGGCGAACGATAGGCATAGCCCTGCAACGGCCCGATCGGGCTTTCCGCGGTGAAGGTGGAGACGCGTTCGATCAGCTTTTCCCGGGCCTGGCGGTAGGCGATCATGTCGGCGATGGTGACATGCTTGAGCTTGTTGGCCTTGGCAAACTTCGCCACCTGCTCGCCCTTCATCACCGTTCCGTCGTCGTTCATCAGCTCGCTGATGACACCGACCGGTTGCAGGCCGCTGAGCTTGCAGAGGTCGACGGCGGCTTCGGTATGGCCCGAGCGCAGCAGCACGCCGCCGTCCCGCGCGATCAGCGGAAACACATGGCCGGGCCGCGCGAAATCGTTGGCGCCGGCGTTCGGGTTGGCCAACGCGCGGCAGCAAGAGGCGCGCTCGTCCGCCGAAATTCCAGTGCCGCCGTCGGGTTTGTAGTCGATCGAGACGGTAAAGGCGGTGGTGTGGTTGGATTCGTTATGCGCCACCATCGGATCGAGCCGCAGCCGGCGTGCATCTTCGATGGTGATCGGCGCGCAGACGATGCCCGAGGTATGGCGGATGATGAAGGCCATCTTCTCGGCGGTGCATAGCGACGCCGCGACGATCAAATCGCCCTCGCCTTCGCGGTCTTCGTCATCGGTGACGACCACGAGTTCGCCCTTGGCGAAGGCATGCAGAACTTCCTGGATCGGATCGGCCATTCAACGGTCTCACTTTGCGTGGCGAGCATTAACCGGACTCGAAGGCCCCCGCCAGCTTCATAACGCAGGGCAGAAAGGCTCCCTTGGCGTAGCGATACGGTAGCGACAAAGTCTGGATACTTGCATAAGGTCGGAACCAATAAAGAACAAGGGAGATGGCGCCCATGACCGCCGCAACATTCGACTTCACGCCCTTGTGGCCTGCGGGGTTACCGGCACCCGCGGCGAAATGGACGGGACTCGCCAAATTCAGCTTTGTCGGCGGCAACAACGATCCGGATCAGGTCCCCCTCGATGGCCTGATCGAAGCAGTAAACGCCGTGCTCAAACGCGAAGGCAAGACGCTCGCCACCTACGGGCTGGCGAGCGGTCCCCAGGGCTACCTTCCCTTACGCCAGTTTCTCTCTGCGAAACTCAAGCGCGACGCCTCCATCGCCTGCACCGCCGACGACATTCTGATCGTCTCGGGCTCGTTACAGGCGCTTGACCTCGTCAACGCGATGCTGCTCGGCCGCGGCGACACCGTCATCGTCGAGCGCGACACCTATCAGGGCGCGCTGACCCGGCTGACGCGGCTCGGCGTCGATGCGATCGGAATTCCGCTCGACGGCGACGGCATGCGCATGGACATTTTGGCCAATACGCTCGCCGACCTCAAACGCCGGAACATCACGCCGAAATACATCTACACCATCCCGACCGTACAGAACCCGACCGGCACGATCATGCCCGAGGGACGGCGCGTCGAACTCCTCGACCTTGCCGAACAATATGGCGTGCCGATCTTCGAGGACGATTGCTATGCGGACCTGATCTGGGACGGCCATCGCCCACCCGCGCTCTATTGCCTGAGCAAAACCCAAAACGTCATTCACATCGGTTCGTTCTCCAAATCGATCGCGCCGGCGCTGCGGGTGGGGTTCATCGTCGCACCCTGGGGCGCCCTGTCGCGCATGCTGGCGCTGAAAACCGACGCCGGCAGCGGCGCACTCGAGCAAATGGTGCTCGCCGAATATTGCGTGCCGCATTTTGCAAGGCACGTGGGCGAGCTGACGCGCGGCTTGCACGCCAAGCTCGATACGCTGACGGAGGCGCTCAGTGCGCAGTTCGGCACGTCGGCCGAATTCGAACCTCCCAAAGGCGGCATTTTCCTTTGGCTCAAACTCCCCGATAATGTGGACACGCTTAAGCTTTATCAGGCCGCGCTTGCCGCCGGTGTCGCCATCAATCCGGGACCGGAATGGTCGACCGACAGGGCCTATGCCGGCAGCCGCTTGCGGTTGTGCTTTGCAAGCCCCTCCCACGAACAAATCCGCGAAGGTATCGCGATCCTCGCCGAGATCTGCCGCCGGGAATTCGGCGTACCGGAGCGAATAGCCAATGTCACCAAGCAGGTTAGCCCGTAATTCTATCGTGAGAATCATCGTTCGGAAACGCCGCTTCGGCATCCTGCGCGCAGCGGATGGCGTATGCGATCCGAAGCAGCAGCACGATCGAAACGTTGCCCCTACCTGCCTCGATCTGCGCGACATAACGCTCGGAAATACCTGATTTGGCCGCAAGCTGCCTTCGCGACATGCCGCAGAGGGCGCGCATTTCGCGCACGCGCTCACCAAGCAGGGCGAGGAATTCACCCGCGGGCTCGGAAGCGGCCTGCCGCGGCAGCATCCGAATACCAGGGCCTGAGAACGTCCGGGGTCGCATCGCCTGCCATCTCAACCATTCACTTTGCGCATGCTTGCGAAGCGCTTGGGCGGCCGCATTGATGCGGATCAAACGGCAATGTTTTCCCGCAACGACTAGCCCCGCGGAAAACTCGGCCGGCCCAGGCGTCTCGGCTACCTCACAGAGAACGGCGCCTGATAGGGCCTGCCGAACGGCACGCCGTTGATCACGGTCTGCACCGGTTTCAGCAGAGCTTTGCCGTCGCGCTTGTTGTTGCGGGTGTCGACAAAAGTGACGGGCCCTTCGACCAAATCCATGATCGCAACGTCGCCGGGTGCGCCGATCTGAAGGGTTCCGATTTTCGGCGCGCGGTTGATGATCTTGGCGGGCGCCGCGGTCGCCATCGTCACCACCTGCTCCAGCGAAAAGCCCAGCGCCATGAACTTGCTCATGACATTCGGCAAATAGGGAATGCCCGGCGAATTGCCCGAGAACACGTGGATGTCGGAGGAAATGGTGTTCGGCGTGCAGCCGCCGGGAATCGCGACTTCCGCCACCGTAAAGTCGAAACTGCCGCCGCCATGGCCGACATCGAACATCACACCGCGCTGCTTGGCGGCGAGCGCCGCCGGCAACAGCTTGCCGTCCTGCACGATGTTGGTGAAGACACCAGCGTTGTTGGGAAAGCCGGTATAGGAATGGGTCAGCACGTCGCCCGGCCGCAGCAGGTCGAGAATCTGCGACATCAACTCCTTGGTCTCGACGCCGCCGATATGCACCATCATCTTGGCAGGCCAGCCGCACATCTCGCAGGCCTGGATGCCGCGCTTGAGCGGCTCGAGACCGTGTTTGAAGATCACGTTCTCCGACATTCGAACCTTGACGCCGACCAGAAAATCGGCGTTCTCGGCGAGCGCCATGGCACAGGCTTCGACCTGCGCGTTGTCGATATTGTAGAGCTCCGCGACCGGGAAGGCCGACAGGCCGTTGTTGGCGATATGGAGGAAGGCGTAAATCCGCGCGCGGGACTGCGCCACGACGTATCGGCGAAGGGCTGCGAGGTTGTTGACGCCGGCATCGCCTGCCGACACCACCGTGGTGGTGCCCTGGAATTGCACGAGCTCATCGGCGGGAATGCCGATCGCCGAGCCATAGGGGTAGACGTGGCAATGCAGGTCGACGAGGCCCGGCGTCACCAGTTTGCCGGAGGCATCGATCATCTTTGAGATGCGCGCTGCGGGAATTTCCGGCTCGATCGCCTCGATCACGCCCCAGCGGATGCCGATGTCGCGTTTTCCCCGCAAGGACTGGCTGGGATCGAGCACGTCGCCGCCCTTGATGACGAGGTCGAACTTGTCGGCCGGCCCCATCGCCGCGAAAGTCGGCGAGGCCAAATGCCCCGACAGCGCGGCCGCGGCCGAGCCCGCAAGAAAATGACGGCGTGACAATGCGGACATGCTGGCGCTCTCCCCAAGAAGTTTTCTTATCCATCAATGATGCGATGGACCGCGGTTTTGCGCAAGCCGCGAGACGCCTCTCGCGTCAAACGCCGTTGCTTTGTGCAGCGCCGCTGTCGCGATCGGCTGGCGAAAACCGTTCGAAATTGACCCGTTATCGAGGGAACCACCCCTAGCTGAACACGCGTTCAGAATACTTTTGCCGCAGCCGCGGAACGTTCCCAGCTTCTGGGAATTCTGATCCTCACTCATTGGAGGAGGACACTATGAGGAAGCTTGGATACGTTATCGCCGCGATTGCCGCCATTGCCGTCGCGGCGCCATCCATTGCCAGTACTGAGACAGTCAAGCACCGTGACCGCGACACCATGCGTTCGCATGCCGAATTTCGCGGGCATCGCGATCATGGCTGGCATCGCGATCACGGCTGGCGCCATCACGACAAGATGGTCATCAAGCATCGCGACCACGAAGGCTGAGGCCAAAAGAAAACCACGGCCGACACGGGAATGGCCCCGCGAGGGGCCATTTTCCTTGGGTCAGTCCCATACCGGGCCGAGCGCAGGATTCACGCAGCGTCTGTCCTTGGGTAACCCCGCGATCGCCTGCCTGTCCTCATCGTCGAGCCCGACGTCGAGGGCGTCGAGATTCGCCTTCTGGCTTTCGGCGCGCGAGGCCTTCGGGATCGCGGCGACGCCGTCCTGGTCGAGCAGCCACTTCAACGCCACTTGCGAAGCGCTGGCGCCATGCTTCCGGCCAATCGCCATGAGCGTAGCGTCGGACGCCACCTTGCCTTGCGCCAGCGGACAATAGGCCACCAGCGGGATCGATTTCGCCGCAAGATATTTGCGCAGCCTGGTCTGATCGAGCATCACGTGGTACTCGACCTGGTCGCAGGCAATCGGGGCCCTGATCTCCTCGACCACGGTTTTCAGCAGTGCGACGTTGAAATTGGCAACGCCGATGGCGCGGGTGCGGCCCTCCGCTTTCAGTTTCATCAGGGTTTCGAATACCGCCGGCAGGTCGATGTTTCTTGTCGGCCAGTGCACGAGATAAAGATCGACCCGATCGAGCCTGAGCTTTTTCAAGGAAGTCTCGAGCGCCCGTCGGATCGCATCCGGCGCGAGGTTTTCGTACCAGACTTTTGTCGTGACATGCAGGTCGGAGCGCGCGAGGCGCGACGCGGCGATGGCGGCGCCGATGGCGTCCTCGTTACCGTACATTTCCGCGGTGTCGATATGGCGATAACCCAGCGCCAGCGCGCTTTCGACCGCCGCGCGGCAGGCGTCGCCCTGCATCCGGAAAGTTCCGAGCCCGAGGCGCGGTAGACTGATGTCCTGCGTTCGCAGACGGTCCATTGAGTTACTCCCGAAGGCGACAAGCGGCTGCATGAGACAAAAGCAGCGCCACGTGAATTAATATGAGAGGTGAGGCGACGGATGAGACAATATTTTCCGCCGTTTGATAGTTTGCCTTCATCATGGCGCCCAAATCAAGGGCGGGTCAGCGGTGATGGCGTTCAGGATATTGCAGCGACGATGGCTCGCCAACGAGCTGTTTACGATCATAACAGCAATGCACGGAGAACTCAGATCGGCTGTGCCAGCAATTGTCCCGGCCGCGCGTCCGGCCGCGGCAGGATATCGACCGACCAGAGCACGCGGTCATCGACGTCCTTGAGCGTTACCGCCATGATTTCGGAATCGCCGTCGATATCGACGCGACCGAAAAATTGCAACCCGAAACAGGGCGCGAGATTTTCGCCCTGATCCACGCTGCATCCTTTCTGGAACATCGCTACCGGCCCAAACGTGTTGTCGAGCTCACCCGGCCCCCAGGTTCCGGCGTGAATGGGCCCTGAGACGAATTCCCAGAACGGTTCGAAATCCGAAAACACCGCCCGGTTCGGGTCATAATAATGCGCGGCGGTGTAATGCATGTCGGCGGTCAGCCACACGGTATTGCGGATGCCGGCGCGCTTGATGAAGGAGAGCAGATCGGCGATTTCATGTTCGCGCCGTTCCGGCGCCCCGTCGCCGAGCGCTACCGCATCCAGGCTGATCAATCCGATGGGAAGATCCGCAGCGATTACCTTCCAGGTCGCGTTGGAAGCCGCGAGTTCGCGCTTCAGCCAGGCAAGCTGGGTCGCGCCCAGGATGAAGGCTTCACTTGGGTCGTCGCGCTTGTTCCAGGTCGAATCGCGATAACTGCGCATGTCGATCATGAAGACGTCGAGCAGCGGCCCGTATCCGATCTTCCGGTAGATGCGGCCGGCATCGGTCGGAATCTCGCGGATTGGCATGAATTCGAAAAAAGCCCGGCGGGCGCGCTCGACCAAGCGAGACTTGCCGTCCTCGGTGTAGCCGGTCTGGTCGGCGGTTCCGATCGGCGACCAATCGTTGGTTACCTCATGATCGTCCCATTGCGCAAACATCGGCACCTGCGCGTTGAAGGCGCGCAAATTCTCGTCGAGCAGATTGTATTTGTAGTTGCCGCGAAATTGCGAAAGGCCGTGGGCGACTACAGATTTTTCCTCCGTCACGACATTGCGCCAGACGCTGCCGTCGGAGAGCTTCAGCTCCGAAGGGACCGGGCAATCGGCGTAGATGTGATCGCCGGAGTGAATGAAGAAATCGGGACGGTTTTGCAGCATGGTCCGATAAGTGCGCATGCCGCCGCGCGCGAGATCGATTCCCCAGCCCTGCCCTGCGGTGTCGCCCGACCAGACAAATGAAATCGAACTGTGATCGACCGGTGCCGTGCGGAAATGGCCGGTCTGTGTTTCGCCGGCCAACCCCGCTTCACTGGGGGCCTCGAACCGCACCTGATAAAAAATGTCCTGACCCGGCGGCAGACCCTCAAGCAGTACCTTCGCGGTGAAGTCACGATCGGACAGCGCGTCGGACGATGCGGCCGCAACAATTGTCTTGAAGCTTTCAACCGTGGAGCATTCCACGCGCATGCGCGCGGGCCGGTCCGCGTGCGCCCACACCATCGCGGAACCAGCCGAGACGTCGCCCGACTGGAGGCCGCACGCGATCCTCGGACGATCGGCGGCCCGGCTGAGATGGGGCCTTGCGAGACTTCCCGCGCTCGCGAGCGCGACGGTAGTGGCCGACCGGACCAGCAACTGGCGCCTTGTCAACGTTCCCTTCGCGCGAACCGCAATCGCCATTCCGGCACCCCCAGCGAATCACGACGGAGGGTGCCCGCCCAACTTGACTCCAGGCCGAAGGTTTTTTGACTCACCGCCTACGGTTTTGCGACAGGCGGATGACTCCGAGGTGGGGAACAGCCTTACGCGGTTCGCGCGTTCTGGATGCCACGCGAAGCGGGTGCGCTCGTTCTATCGCTTCCAGTTGCAGATGCCGCCCGATTTGCAGGGCCAGACCTGAATTCGGGCATCGAAGGCCTGGGCGTCGACGGGATTGCGAAGCTGACGGGCGAGCTTCGTACGCGCCAATTGGCGCTGCGGCACGGCGCGCTGGTGGACGACACGGGTGTTGCGAACCACGACCTTGGGCTCGACCGCGGGTTCGCTTCTCGCCTGGACGCGGTTGCTTCCGCGATCGACGGTCACATCAAGCGGGCCCGGCGTGAAGCCGGAGGCAGGACCCAGCGGCTTGGGCGAAAGCACCGCCCTGGAAAGGTCCAAGCCAAGGAATTCGTCCGCACGGTATTCGTCCGCCGCCGACAGACCGCTCCACGTCATTACAATCACGCCAACAGTAACAATGAACACATTCCTCAGGGCCATCGAGGCCTCCTGAAATACGCAAAGAGCAGCAATTTACAGACTTATCTAGGAGGCGTTCAGGCCAATTCCAGTGGATTTCACCGGCAAGGTTACCGCGGCGGGGCAACCCCCTTGCGAAGGCGGCCGGTGTTTACCAATCGCCGCTCCCGTCCAACGCGGCACGCATTGCAATAATACCATAAATTGCATCATGCGGCGATACATGCAAAAGGTGCGGGTGTTGAGATTTATTTGAACGTAATCAATGGTTCACTCGATTTGATGGGTGCTATAGGCTGCGTTTGCCGGCCTTAGATCAAGAATTGTCGAGTAAGCTGAAAGGATCGCTATGTTGGTTGCGTCGTCGTTGACCCGCTTTTTGCTCGCCTCAATCGGAGCCCTGTCGCTGGTCCTCTCAGCTCCGCAAGCCCGGGCCGAAGACAAAGTCCTGCGGGTGGGCACGTTGAAGCTTATTCACGGCATAACGCCATACTTTTATGAAAGGTTCGCGCCACCCGGCTACAAGATCGAAGTCATCCCGTTCGAGAGCCCGACCGACGGCAAGAACGCGGTGCTGACGGGCACCGTCGACACCTGCATCCACGGCATCGCCGCGTTTCTGCTCGGCGCCGCCGCAGGCGAACCAGTCGAGATCGTTGCCGCAGCGACCAACCGCGGCATGGGCATCGTCGCCGACGCCAAATCCGACATCAAGACCATCAACGACCTCAAGGGCAAGCGCGTGGCCATCTTCCCTGGTTCGACCCAGGAGGTCGTCATCCTCGAGCGCCTCAAGGCCGAAGGCATGACGATAAAAGATATTCAACCGATCCGGCTTTCGTTCAGCGACATGCCGGCCGCGCTCGCGCGGGGCGATATCGACGCCTATGTCGGCGCGGAGCCCGGCCCGGGCATCAGCCTGGCGAACGGCACCGGAAGGCTGGTCGAATATCCGTACTCCACGCCAATCGGCTCGCTCAACATGATCCTGTCCGCCAGCGAGAAGATGATCAAGGAGGACCCCGAGCGGCTCAAGATGATCATCGATATGCACAAGAAGGCGACGGACTACGCGATGGCGCATCCGGACGAAATGATTCAGGTCGCGATGCAGAAACTCGGCCAGCAGCGGGCATCGATCGAGATGGCTATACCCAACGTCGAATTGACCTGGAAGATCGACGACGATTTCATCAAGCACGCCAGGGCCTACAGTGAATTGATGGTCGAAAAGAAGCAGGTTCGGCAGGCGCCCGACATGTCGCGGGCGATCACCGAACAGTTCATGTAGAGGCGACGTGACCGATCACGCCACCACGATCCCTGCTGGCGCCGAAACGAGTCAGTCGGGAACCACCGCCGCCGCCATTCTTCGCCGTCAACGGCAGCGGATGGAAACGCTGCGCGCCATCGTTCTCGGCGCGGGTTTTCCGATTCTCCTGATCCTGATCTGGGACCGCGCCGTGGCCATCACCGGGACCCGTTTGATCCCGAGCCCGTATCAAGTCGCGGTGATGATGTACGACTTCACCTTTGGCGGCATCTATGACGACGCGTTCAGCGGCACGATCCTGACCCATGTCTGGAAGTCGATGCAGCGCGTCTACGGCGGCTTTTTCCTCGCAGCCTTGGTCGGAATCCCGTTGGGCATGATGATCGGCCGCATCAAGGTGCTGCGGCAATTGCTCGATCCGACCATCTCCCTGCTCCGCCCCATACCGGTCACGGCGTGGCTGCCGTTGTCGATGATCTTCTTTGGACTCGGGCCCAATGCGGCGATCTTCCTGGTCTTCCTCGGGGCGTTCTATCCGATCCTGCTGAACACGATGTTCGGGGTGCGCTCGATTGATCCGCGGCTGTTCGAGGCGGCCTCGATGCTTGGATGCTCGGGCGCCGGAATGTTCCGGCAGATCGTGCTTCCTGCTTCTTTGCCGGCGATCTTCAGTGGACTGCGGATCGCGCACGGCTTTGCCTGGATATTGATCGTGGTCGGAGAAATGACCGGCGTTCCCACCGGTCTCGGCTCGGTGGTGATGGACGGCCGAACGCTGTCGCGTACCGATCTTGTAATCACCGGCATGGTCGTTATCGGGGCCTGCGGTTTTATCACCGACAGGATCATCGTCGCGATCAGCAACCGCCTGTTGAGCTGGAGCCCGCAACACCGTGAATAGCGTGGCCCATTCAGACATCCTCACCGTCCGCGGCGTGACCAAGCGCTTTGCGGTTGGCGACGGCGAGGTCGAGGCCCTGGCGCCGGTCGACCTGACCATCCCGAAGGGTGAATTCGTCTGCCTGATCGGTGCCTCCGGCTGCGGGAAATCGACGCTCTTGCGCATCATCGCCGGCTTCGAGGAGCCGACGACGGGGGAGGTTTCGGTGGACGGCAACGCCATCACCGGCCCGGGCCGCGACCGCGGCATGGTCTTCCAGGATTACGCCCTGTTCCCCTGGATGACGGTAAGCGAGAACATCAGTTTTGGGCCGCGGCAACGCCAATTGCCGCGCGAGGAGATTACGAAAACGACCGACGAATTCGTCAGGATGGTCGGGCTTGAACGCTTCGCCGAGCGCTATCCGAACCAGTTGTCCGGCGGCATGAAGCAGCGCGTCGCGATTGCCCGCGTGCTCGCCAACAACGCCAATATCCTTTTGATGGACGAGCCGTTCGGCGCGCTCGACGCGCTGACCCGCGAACAGCTTCAGAACGAGTTGTTGCAGATCTGGAAGCGCACCGGCGTGACCACCATCTTCGTCACCCATTCGGTCGAGGAAGCCGTGCTGCTCGCCGATCGCGTGCTGGTCATGAGTGCGGGACCAGGGCGGATCGACAGCGATTTCGACGTCGATCTGGCGCGCCCACGCGATGTGTCATCGCCGGAATTCAACGCGCTGCGGCGCGACATCGCGCGCCGGCTGACCAGCCATCTGGTGCGGGCTTGACACCCGATTACGCGGTCGCCCAAATGATCCACGTGTTTTTCCGGGGCTTTCAAACATGACCGATCCAACTACACGATCCGCAGCCTCTGGCGCGGGGGTTCTCGAGCTGCTTCGCCGCTTCAAGGACGATTCAGTCTTGGCGGACCGGTACGGCGCAGACTGCCTGGAAAAGGCAAAGGCCACCGAGCCCGTGCTCAGGGCGTTCGAATATCTTCCCGTCGATGTCACGCGGCGGTCCGGGCCGCTGTCGGGAATTCCCGTGGCAATCAAGGACATCATCGCCACGTCCGACATGCCGACCACCAACGGATCGCCGATCTACCGGAACCATATTCCGGATCGCGACGCCTGGGTCGTCGAACGCTTGCGCAATCTCGGCGCCACGATCTTCGGCAAGACCGTCTCGACCGAGTTCGCCTGGCGTCATCCCGGCCCCACCACCAATCCCTGGAATTCGAAACATACCCCGGGCGGCTCGTCCTCGGGCTCGGCGGCGGCGGTCGCGGCCGGCATCGTGCCGCTGGCGCTCGGCACGCAGACGCAGGGCTCGGTGATCCGGCCCGCGGCCTTCAACGGCGTGGTTGGACTGAAGCCGAGTTTCGGCGCGATCCCGCGCGCCGGCGTGCACCCTTTGAGTCCCTCGCTCGACCATGTCGGCTTCTTCGCCCGCCGCCTGGACGACGTGGCCTATGCGCTGTCGCTGATATCAGCCACCAGCGACCTCGATCCGCATGGCCGGCCGTTGCCCCGATTTCAGGTCGATCCCGGTCAGGGCGTGACGCCGCTGGAAAAGCCGCGCTTTCGCATCGTGCGCTTCGAAAAATGGTCGCGGGCTGAAGCCGAACAAAAGACCGCCTTCGAGGCGGCAGTGGCGAAGCTGCGCGACGCCGGCGCCGTCATCGAAGAGCGCGAATGGGATGAACTTGATTCCAACTCGGGCGCCATCAATACCATCATGTCCAGCGAGGCCGCGCATATCTTCAACGGTCTCGTCGAGCGCTACCCCGACCGCACCAGCGATTTTCTGAAGTCGGCCGTGAAGGCCGGCAAGGATCTCTCAGCCTTTGCCTATCTCGGCGCCAGGGCCACCCAGGAAAGACTGCGGGCGGCCTTGCCCGGACAGATGTCGGGCTTCGACGCCATCCTGACCGTGCCGGCCTTCGGCGAAGCGCCGGAAGGCCTCGGCCATACCGGCGACCCCGAATATTGCGCGCCATGGACCCTGATCGGCGCGCCCGCGGTATCGCTGCCGGCGGGATTCAGCAAGAAGGGCCTTCCGCTCGGCATCCAGGTCGTGGGTTCCTACCGGCAGGACCATCACTTGTTGCGCGTGGCGAAATGGGTCGAGGGCGCCCTGCGGTTCGACCCGGGCATTCCAAGGATCGCCTCAGTCAAATAGTCCGCCTTGCGCTTCAAAGGGTGCTTTGTGAACAGGCACGGGATGGAGTGCGCGTACACTCTGATCGAGGCCGTCATCCCGGACGAAAATTAAACCCAGAGGATGCATATGATGAACTGGCTCGGTCCGGATGTTTGCTCAGCGGACTAGTTTGTCGTCGCCTCGCCGAGGTACACGGCTTTGACGCGGGTATCGCGCGCCACCTGCTCCGGCGATCCCTCCACCAGCAGCGCGCCGGAGACCAGGACCGAAATGCGATCGGCAAAACTGAACACGAGATCCATGTCGTGTTCGATCAGTAGAACCGTAACGTCTCGCGGCAGACCTGCCACCGCGGCGAGAATGTCGTGCCGCTCGCTTTCGGGCACGCCGGCAGCCGGTTCGTCCAGCAGCAGGACGCGCGGCTTGGTCGAAATGGCGAGGGCGATTTCGAGCAGCCGCTGTTTGCCGTAAGGCAGCGTCGCCGTCGGCTCGTTCATGACGTCAAGCAAATGAAACCGCGCGAGGTTGTCGGAAATTTCTCCGTTGATGTCGGCTCGCGAGCCCATTTTGCGCCACCAGTCGCCGCCGTGCCCTGCGCGCTCCGAAACCGCAAGGCCGATCGTCTCCAACGGAGTCAGATTTGGATAGAGCTGATTGATCTGGAACGTCCGCGACAATCCCCGCAGCACGCGTTTGTGGGTGGGCAGCGCGGCGATATCGCTTCCTTCCAGCAAGATGCGGCCGGAGTCGGGACGAAGAACGCCGGTGAGGAGATTGATCACGGTAGTCTTGCCCGCGCCATTGGGCCCTATCAGGGCATGGCGCGCACCGGTCTCGATGCGCAGCGAGAGATTCTTGGTAACGGCTAACCCGTCGAACCGTTTTTCAAGTCCGATGGTTTCCAGCACAGGCGTCAAATGAAATCTCCGACCTTCGGCTTCACCCCGGCGAACCGGTCAGGTGGCCAGTGCGGCCACCTGAGGAGGAAAGCATCAGGCGGCCTTGGCCGCTTCAACCGGCTCATTCGACAACAGCATGACCGCCGAGGCCGTGTTCGAGATCGGAATGTGATAGGAGCGCCGCAGCTCCTTCACCCGCCCCTGCATCGCCGCACGCGCAGCGATCCAGCACATCAGCTCCACACCTTGCGCGCCGGCTTTCTCGACGACGTCGAGTGCCGAATACTTATTGAGCGCGGAGACGTCGCCCGCAATCGCATCCATACATTCGCGATCGAAACCCTTGTTGATGAAACCCGCCCTCTCGCCGTCGAGCTGGTGCGACAGGCCGCCGCTGCCGAGAACGAGCACCCTCAAATTCTCACCATAGGATTCGATCGCCCGGCCGACCGCTCTGCCGAGATCGTAGCAGCGCTTGGGACCCGGCAGCGGATGCTGAATCGAATTGATGGCGATCGGCACGATGCGCACCGGCCACTTGCTGTCCGGATACATCAGCAGCATCGGGTTGGTGATCGCGTGATCGACGGTCATTTCCTGACACATGACGGGGTCGAATCCGTCGGCGACGATGCCATTGATGATATGCCACGACAGTTTCGGATCGCCCTTGAACGGCGCCGTCGTCGGAATGCCCCAGCCCTCGTCCTCGCTGACATATTCGGACGCTGCGCCCACGGCGAAGGTCGGCATCTTGTCGAGGAAGAAATTGAGGCCGTGGTCGTTGTAGAAAATCGCGACGACATCAGGCTTTTGCCTGCCGAGCCACTCGCGAGCCGGCGGGAAGGCGTCGAAGAACGGCTTCCAGTACGGCTCGTTCTGCTGTTTTCTTGCGATGGCATTGCCGATCGCCGGCACGTGCGACGTAAAGAAGCCTCCGATGATTCGAGACATTATTGCCTCCCTGCGTCCAGAAGTTTCTGTTTGAAAGCCTTGACCGACATGCCGGTCTGCTGGGCGCCGATGTCCTGGACGCCGAGGCCGAGAATGCCGGCGAGCTTGGCCAGGTAATAGGCGTTGCCGCCGGCCTCGATCATCTTCAGCACGCTGCCGCTGGCGAGCGCCGCTCGCTGTTCGGCCGTCAGCTTGTACTTGTCGAAATACGCGCCCTGGTCGGCTACGAATTTCTTGCGGTTTTCAGGATCGTTAAAGGAGTAGCACATCTTGTTGAGCTGGTAGCCCTTAGCCGCCTGCTCGCCGTCGAACACCGTGGTGCCTGCGATTTCGCGTTTTTGTGCCATGACGCGCTTCCCTTATCTCCAGCAGTCTTATCCGGCCGACGCTTCTGCGTGCGAGCCCTGATCCAGGCGGGCCCCGGATGCCGTTGGTGTCGGCTTGGCCTCGCCTGCCATATGATTTTCTTGTAAATGTAAGCGATCGCTGGCCCGTGCGATTTGTTCTGGATCAAATTCAAAACAAACTGCATTGCCAAAATGCCGGCCTATACAATCTTCGGCCGGCGAACGAAGTGCGTCCTCCGACGATAACAGCTACGACGTATCTGTTTCCTATGCCTTCTCGTCATTCCACGCTCGGGTTTCGCCCGAAATGTCGGCAGCAGTCCAACAAATCGCGTGAGCGAACAATGAGGCGCAATCGCCGGCATCCGCGGACTGTTCCGCGTATGAGGCATCTTCTTTCACTCGCGATGTATTCCGAGGGCAGTATGCAGCCTCGCGTCATGCGTCTCGAAATGCCGAGAGAACCATGCATCAAGTTTTTGCGCGAGTAATCGTTCGTCAAACCTGGCGCTGGCTTCAAAGTCTTCCATGATGTCGCGTATTTCATCCAATAATCGCTCATGATCATTTTTATGCTGGGTCAGTTGATCGTAACCTCGCTCGCGCATGAACCGTTCCTCAAGCGCAAAATGCGCCGAGATCGCTTTGAAAAGATCGCCAAAGAAGCCGATAACCGCTTCCTTCGAACCTTGCGACGTTGCCTCGTCGTAGAGACGATTGATGAGTTCGATCAGTTCCCGGTGCTCGTGATCGACGGCCCCGATACCGACGCTGTAACGCTTCTCCCAACGTAGCAAGCCCATGGTCCTTTCCTCAGCGAAAGATGAACTCGCCGCTTTCCGGCCGATAGTCGATGACAAACATTTGGCTCGGCGCGAATTCCACAGTGCCGCGACGTTCGTGATCGAAGCCCTCGGCGCGCGCGGTGTCCCGCATCCGCACCGCGACGTCGTATTTTCCGGCCGGCAGTACAAAGCGCTGATAGACGCGCGAAGGACCATCGCCTGCTATGCCGGTCGGCCGCAAGCTCGCTCGATAGATGTTGCGGCCATCAACATCGAGCTCGACGTAGATCGGCCTGCGCGCGCGCGGACAATCCTGTACCCGGCGCATGTTCGGCGGCTGCTTGGCGACTTCCTCCGGAGTGAACCTTCGGCATTCCCCCTTGCGATCCGCGCCATGTACGAAAGTCAGCATCATAATGCCGGAACCATCGGGGATTTGCCGATAGGTCGGGTGATCGGATAGCCATGCGACGCCGGCAAACAGCGCAGCAATGACAACGAACTGGGCCGCCACTTGCAATACCCTTATCATGAATCCCCCTTCAGCTCAGCGGGTTCACGGTTCTTGCCAGGCCGGGATGCGGCGCTCACCGGCAGCGGCGATCGCAGACGCATCGGCGGAAGGTCGGCAATGTGCGCGGCGAAATCGGCAATCGTGGATCGGACCTTTCCGCTCTCGAGCGGAGTTGCCCAGACTGTGGCTATTCGCTCTCGCGGAACCCGTGCGCGCAAGTAGGGGTCGCGCTGTCTCGCCAAGCGCTGCTCCGTCCATTGCACACCGAGCCGATTGTAGCAGGCATTTTCTGCGCAGCCTGCAACCACCACGCCGTCGGCAAGATCGCGACTGAGGACAAAATCAATCAGCGACGGCGGCGCCATCGCAACACAGGGTAACACGACCGTCGCATCGAGACGTCCGGCGGCCGCGCCATGCTCGCAGGCCAGCACGAGCACCCGACCCGGTTTCGCCAGCGTTGACGCGGCATCGATCACCCGCTCTCGCAACGTCTTGAGAGAGTAGTCGGGCAGGTCGATTCCCGTCTTGAGATCCTCCGAGCGGCGAAAAGGCGTCGAGGACGGGCATGCTCCGACGCAGATGCCACAGGAGACGCACAGCGAAGGGTTGACTGCTGCCTGCGTCGGGAATGGCATGCCATCGCTGCGAGGGACCATCCGGATGGCTTCGTAAGGGCAATCCTCGGCGCATCTGGCGCAGCCGTTGCAATGCGCCAGATCTACCTCCGCAGGCTTGGCCCTGCGCAGCGGCGGCAACCAGGGCATCAGGCCGATCATCAAGAAGAAGGCGCCGAGGAATGCCCAGACCGCGCCGTTGCCCCAAATGCCGGTCAAGGGATAGAGCGGCAGATAGAACCAGTCGAGGCCGACTTCGGCCGGCACTGTCGCCAGGTTGGCCTGCCCCTGGGACAGCGCAGGTTTCCAGATCGAAACCGCGACCAGGGCAATCAGCGACAGGATCGCCAGCGTTCGTGGAGGATTCATCTTCGGCCGCGAGATGCGAAGAATATGGATCCACATGACGAAAAGCAGGAACAACGGCACAGCCACATGCATGAACACCATCAGCGAAAAGAAGCGGCTGGTGAGCGTGCCGGTCGAGACGAAATTGCGGGCGATCGGCTCGCCGAAGATAGGTAGCCAGTCCAAGAGTTCAGAAGAGACGATTGCGACATACTGGGCAAGCTTGTCCCAGACCAGCCAGTAGCCGGTAATCCCCGAGGCGTAGAGCAGCCAGATGATGGGCAGTCCGGTGAACCAGGAGAACCAGCGGACGCCGCGATAACGATCCAGGGAAAATTCACGCAACAGATGAACCACCATCATCACGACCATCAGGTCCGAGGCATAACGGTGGAAGCTGCGCATGACTCCGGCGTGAAACCGGTAATCCAACGTCAAGTGTTCGACCGATTGATAGGCCCGCTCGATGCCGGTATCGAAGAAGACAAAGAGATAGATGCCGCTGACCGCGACGATCCAGAAGAAAAAGAAGCCTAGCGCGCCGAGTTGGGCGAGTGGATTAAGCGTCGTGGTGAACAAGCGGTCAAATGGCCGCTCGATCACCGAAAATCCTGCGCGAAGCACGCTGCGGATTGCGCCGATCACATCGCTCTCCGTTTCATTCGGCACCGACCGTTCATGCATGCGCCGAGCGAATCCACTCCCGAACAATGAGGGCACCTATCAACAGGAGTGAGAGAGCCGCGATCACGCTTCCAAACAATAGCCCGTAATCGACGCGGTAGTGGCGGGCGCCGGGATCGTAGGCGGTGCATATGAACTTGATGCGGTCCAGAATTCCGCTGAACGAGAACGACGTCGCAGTGCCGTAGATCAAGTATTTCAACGGCTCCATGAAGACCTGAAGAGGAAAATCCTCGCCATAGACATGGCGATAAACCTTGCCTTCCGGATCGACGATGGTGGTTTGCGTCAGGTGATCGAAGCCGCCGGCCACCGCGCGGTAACTGAAACCCAGATCGCCCAGCAACGCTTCGATAGTCGCGGCATCCGCGCTTGCGACCCGCCAGTTCGGGGACTTTATGCCCTGAATAGACGCAAAATGGCTCAGCCGTGCCGGGGTGTCGTTGCGTGCATCGAACCCAATTGTGAGCACGGCGAATCGATCTGGTCCGAAGACGCGCCCGGCCTCGGTGACTGCGTCGATAACATGCTGGGTGGTGAGCGGGCAAACCGAGCTGCAAGCCGTATAAACCAGACTGATAACCAACGGCTTGCCGCGGTAATCCCGCAGCGACAATGGCGATCCCTTCATATCGACCAGCGTGTAGTTTCCAAGCGGTCGTCCCAACGCCTTAGTTCCTTTGGCGATCGAAGCGGCGGGATCGAGCTGCAACGTTGCGGGCCCAGCCAAGGCCGGCGCAACGAGCAGGAGGGCGAGTGCCGCACATGCCGCAGCGCGACGCCCGGTCATGACCAATGCCGGACAGCGCCGGCGAGCAGCGCGCCCGCAATCAGCAGTGCGAGCTGTACAAGCGACGCGAAAAAATTCGCCATGGCGTTTTCCTTGGAAGGCGCACTATAGAGCTTCACGCTCTTCCAGACAAAATAGCCGCCTCCGATTCCGGCGCCGAGCCCATAAAGCGGCCCCGCGCCAAACCAAAGCGGCACGAGCGACACTGTGACGAGCGCGATCGAATGGATAAGAATTGCCAAGGTCCAGGCATAATCCGGAACGACCACCGGCAGCATTGGGATGCCGGCCCTTGCGTAGTCCTGGCCCTTGGCCGCCGCGAGGCTCCAGAAATGCGGCGGCGTCCACAAAAAAAGCGCGACCGCCAGGGCGGTGGGCACGACCTGCGGCGATGGATCGACGGCCGCAGCACCTGCGAGCACGGCGAAACTTCCGGCAAGGCCACCGATCACGATGTTCCAAGCGCTACGGCGCTTGAGCCACACCGTATAGAGAATGCCGTAGGTAAAGGCGCCAAGGAAGACGTAGACTGCAGCCATATTGCCTGCGGTCAGCGACGCAAGCGCAAGCGACGCTGCGAGCAATCCAAGAAATCCAGCTTGCCACCACGGGCTTGGCTTGAACGCTCCGCTTGCAAAAGGGCGCGCGCGAGTACGCCGCATCAACCGATCGATATCCCTCTCGTAGTAATGGTTGAAGGCACCGGCCGCACCGGAGGCGCCGAGGACCGCCAATGCGAGCCCCACGACCTGCCACCACGCCAAACCCGGGCCGTTTGCGACCGCGATACCGGCCAGTGCGCTCGCGGCAATCGCAACGCCAATCCTGAGCTTGAGGAGTGACATCGTCATTCCGACTGCGGCACGCATGTGGCTTCCCCTGTATGTGGCTATAGCAATCACCGGAACAGCCAAAGTTCCGACAGGTATTTCCAGTTGATGAAGTAGTAGAGGACGAAGCACACGAAGAAGATGGTCACCAGAATGATCGTGCCTGGAAGTTTCGGGTGGACTTCACTGCCGTAATGTGAAGCGGCCGCGGTTCCGCCCGAGTGCAAGGGAAAGGTCAATTTGTGGCCGCTCTTTATTTTTTCGCCGAACAACACCGTGCCCACGACGACCAGCACGAAGACTAGGCCGCCGAGGGCAGCGATGACGGCAAAGATGCCGTTGAGGCCCATCATCAGGAACGCTCCGGCCGAATACGCGAATGACAGGTTGGCGTCGCTGAAGGTGACGTCCCAGTGCCGCCGCGCGACGCCGAGGGTACCGGCGCCCATCATGAACAGAGAAATGCCCGCAGCGCCGATGCCGAAAAGGTAGGGTTGGATTTTCGCCAGCTTCGGCCAGATGATTTCGCGCTGGAATACCAGCGGCAAGACCAGGTAAGTCGCCGCCATGAAGGCCAGCGTCGTTCCCGCCACCACGGTGCCATGGAAGTGGCCCGGCACGTAGATGGTGTTGTGCATCAGCACGTTGAGCTGCTCGGTGCCGAGCACCACGCCGGAAATGCCGCCGATGAAGCCGAAAAAGACCAGAGAAAGGAACATCCCGGCGAACGCGGGATGACCCCACGGCGCCTTGCGAAGCCATTCGAACGCCCCTCGATTGAAACCATTCCTGCGCTGTGCTGCTTCAATCGCTCCGGGCACGGTGAGGCCGTGAACCATCGAACCAAGCACCGCCAGGTACATCATGTAGCTGGTGTTGACGATTTTCCAGCTCGCATCCAGGCCCGGCTCGGCCAGCAAGTGGTGAGCCGAGGCGAGCTGCAGGAACAGGATGTACATGAAGAACGCGGTACGGCTGACCTTCTCGCTGAGCGGCTTGGCGCCGACCAGCAGCGCGGCGATCAGATACCACAGCGAGACGTGGGCCGACACGTTGATCTGCTGCGAAGAGTGACCCATCGCCCACCACACGACCTTGTACATCAATGGATCGATGTCGGAGATCAGGCCGAGCGACCACAGCCAGGTCGGAATCAGGATGATCGCGCCAGAAGCGATCGTGAAGACCGCGATGATCGCCGCGGTGAGCGCGCCAAAGGTTACCAGCGGGATGGACCCCTCGTAGGTCCTTTCTTCCTTTGCGATCACGAGGGTTGCAAAAAAGATGGCGCATCCGATCAATGCGCCAACCGCGAACAAGACGAGACCAAGATAGAAATGCGGCTTGGCCTGCATTGGCGGATACGACGTGAACATCACGCTTGAATCGCCCTGTAGAACGGCAACGTTCGTCATGATCGCGCCGACGACCATCAACACAAAGCCCAACCAGGCGAATTTCGGCGCCGCCAACCGCGAATTCAGAAGGATCGCGGAGGCGAAATAGAGCACGGCGATTTCGAAGAAGATGATCCAGAACAGGAGCACGTTGGCCCCATGCCCGGTCAGCACGAGATAAAACCACTCGGCCGGCAGCAGATGCACCGCCGGCCAGCGCGTCAACGCCACCAACAGACCCATCAAGCCGCCGACGGCTAGGAAGATCACGGCCGCGACGGCATGAGCTTTGATCAGCGCCTGCGCGGCGGCATCGACCTTCAGCCCGGTATATTGACAGGTGCGGAATTCGGCCCTGGCCCCTATAGCCCCAACAACGGTTTCTGCGGTCATGGCCGACCTCCCTCCACCAGGCGTCGATCCGCCTCTGCCCGTTTCTTCTCTGTGACGTAGATCTTACCGGTCATGGTATGGTGACCGATCCCGCAGAACTCGTTGCAGACGATGCCAAATTCGCCGCTCTGGGTCGGCGTCAGCGAGATGATGTGCTCGAGTCCGGGATAGACCGAAATATTGATGTTGGTCGGCTGCAGCGAGAAGCCGTGCATCCAGTCGAGCGACGAGAGATGGATCCGGTAGCTGACGCCCTGTTCCAGCTCAAGGATCGGCCACCATTGCCAGAGCCTGGCGAGCAGGTAGACGTCGCCGCCGGGCTGCGGCTTCACGACCGGAATCCCCTGCTCCTCCCGCACCTGGAATTTCTTGGCAAAATTCTCGACCTTCTCCTCGTAAGCCGACGGCGCGATCCGGTACGCTTCCTTACTCAGGTTTTGCTGACCGATGAAATGCCAGGCGATCATGAAACCGAACATGAAGACGCCCCACAGGAAGGCGATCACGATCCAGACCAACTCGACTCTTTCAATGGGCGCGTTCCACCAAACTCGTCGTTCGGGCGGTGTGACGGCCATTTCAATCTCCCCTCATTAATTAGACTCGCGCCTTAGCGCGGTTGAAAGCAGCGCTCACTTAGCCAAGGGGATGGAGGCAACCTCCATCACACCCCAGATCAGATAAAGAACTGTCGGAATCGTCACGCCGAGAAAAAGCAACAAGAAGGGATTGTCGAGGATTCGCTGCATCGTGGGCAACCGCTCGGCTCCCGCTTGGTCTGTCGGCGGCAGTTCGATAGGCGGCATGGCATACCCCTGATCTTCCAATGAGGAAATCAAAACCTAACGCGCCCACCGGCCGTATCCTTGACCGCGGTCAAGGATGACTGGTGACGCAACAGAAATAATTGCTGATGCTTGAAACCCGTCTTCCTCGACCCCTATCTCGCGTTGCCGGATATCTCCCGGCTCTGTTTGGCGCCGGTCTATGCGTTGGCCTTGCTGCGATCGCGATAACCTTATGGGCAGAGGATTTCAGAGCGTCGGGACGCGTCTCTGATGTCATGCTGGTTTATGTCGGCGCCGAAGATTGTGCGCCTTGTCGAAGCTGGCACAACGGAGATGGCGCCGTCTTTCTTGCCTCCGAAGATTTCAAGCGCATCACTTATCGGGAGGTCAAATCGCCCCGCCTCGACGAGATCTTGAATGACGAAAATTGGCCGGATGATCTTCGCAGATACCGGAACCATCTCCGGCGCAGCGATGGGGTCCCGCTGTGGCTTGTGGTTTCGGACCACGAAATCGTGACGCAACGCTTTGGGGCAACGGAGTGGCGCACCAAGGTGTTGCCGACAATCCAATCGCTGCTCCGCTAGGGGCATCGATCAATTCAGGACAATCGAGCAGAGCCATGGGACTTGGCTTCGTCAGGCCTGAGCCTACCGTTCCAACCCCGGCCCTTGATCCGATCGCTCGCGATCAGCCGCCGAAGCCGCGCGACAGCGATTCGGGCTTGAGCCCAAGTCGTCCGGCAATCAGCGATTTGTCGTAAGGCAGTGAGATTGTGCAGGAGCCGTCCAAGCGCGGGCACAGGCTGACGAGAAACTCGGCGACGCGCTGCAGAGCGCTTTGTGAGGAAAGCTGTTCGACTTTCTGCACCAGCCGGTGCAGATACTGCGATGTCGACGCTATCATCGCAATGGCAATATCCGGCATCTCCCGAATGCAACTGACCACCTGGTGAGCCGGAATCATGACAACACGGGATTCAGTGACTGCGGAAGCCGTGGCAGGGTAGCGGCCTCCGATGAGGGCGACCCCCTCGGCAAAGCTCTCGCCTTTGGTCAGAACGTGAATAACTGCTTCGTCGCCAGCAGGCGTGATCCGGTAAAGCTTGATCCAGCCCTGGATGACGATGAAAAAGGCTGCGGCGGTTTCGCCTTGCCGGAACAAGGCTTCCCCAGGCTCGAGATCGACCACACTTGAATGCGCAAGAAGGGTCTGTACGGTCCGCGGATTGAGGCCACCGAGCACGGCGGTCTGCGAAGCGGTTTTCAAATCATCCAACGTAGGCGCAGACATGATTCAGTTTCCTCGATGATGAGTACTCCGCCTGCTTCGTTGCCTGCGGCTTTAAAGATTACTCCATGCGGACAAAGCGATTTGACCTGGATCAATTACATCGAAGAAAGGTTCGATTTTCCGGGACACCGTTTCTAGCCTTTGGGTGCGCTGCGGGTTGCACCGCAACATCGCGGTCACGAATCGGTCGGCATTTCTCGCAGGGCTGCTTGCGTCGCAGAGGTAGGTGAGCTCGAAAATCGCCTCAATGGCACTTACTTTTGCGCGCATTTTGTGGTAAAAGAGACTCCACTTCAGGGATAGGTTATGCGCCTCCTCGCCTCGACCGATATTGCCCTTCGCGTCTTGATGCTGCTCGGACGCCAGGAACCGGGTCAGAACGTCAATGTCGAACAAATAGCCAACCAGCTCGGCGGCCTGTCCCGGAACCATCTCCACAAGATCGTTCAGGATCTGGCGGCGTTCGGCATTTTGCGCACCGTGCGGGGGGGTGGCGGCGGCGTATCGCTTGCAAAGCCACTCTCTGACATACATCTGGGCGCATTGGTGCGCGTCCTGGAGACGGATCAAGCAATTGTCGAATGCTTCCGCGAGGACGGCGGTGAATGCGTCCTGGATTCCGGTTGCCGTTTGCGCGGCATGCTGCGCAAGGCCCAGGAATGCTTTTACAAGAGCCTGGATGAGCACACCCTCGCCGACTGTGCGGCCGGTCCGTGGTTTGCCTCGATTAACAAGTTGGCGCCCAAGGCCTCGAAACGCAGCGCCAACGCCTGACCGCATCGAGGTTGGGTTTGAACTGAACGTGAGACCCGTGATGGAACGTCCAACCATTGTTCTAGGCGTCGACATGATGGATGAGGACCATCTCAGAATCGAAAGGATGTTCGAGGCTGCATCTTGTGCGCCGGACGAGGATCTGGCGGCCCTGTACTGGGACGTTGCCGAAGAGCTGGCTGTGCATTTTGCCCGCGAAGAGGAATTTCTGAGGGAAAAGCAGTTTCCGGGACTGCACTGTCACGTTGCGCAGCACAATGTTCTCCTCGCGGAAATGGTCCACGGCGAGCCTTCGAAGTCTGCCAGCGGAGAGTTGCGACGGCATATGCAATTCACCCTGCCACAATTGGTTTTGTCGCATGTAACGACAATGGATCGAATGGCGGCGGCTTTTCTTAAAGGTGAACTGGCGCAGGCCGATTTCGACGTGTTGCGACTGCCGTTGCCCGGGTCAGTCGAATGACCGACTGGCTGACCGTTGCGCGCGCTGTTCATGTCGTGGCGGTGGTGCACTGGATCGGCGGGCTTCTGTTCGTCACGTTCGTCGTCCTGCCGAGTTTGCTTGAAACTGAGGCGCCGCGACGCCTGGCCCTATTCGATGCCCTCGAACGCCGTTTTGCGGCGCAGGCGCGTGCGTCGACGCTTCTCGTCGGCTTGTCGGGCTTCTATATGCTGTATTCCTACGAACTTTGGGGACGGGTCGCGGACCCACGCTTCTGGTGGCTTGACGCGATGATCGGCCTGTGGGCGGTTTTCACTGCAATGCTGTTCGTTGTCGAACCCCTGTTCCTGCACGCGTGGTTTGATGCGCGCGCCCGACGCGATCCCGATCGCGCTTTTCGTGCGGTGTTGCGCGCACATCGGGTCTTGAGTTTGGTCGCCGTCATAACCGTCCTGGGTGCGGTCGGCGGCGCGCATGGATTGTTCTGATCACAAGACGTTGTTGTCTTGAGATATGTCGCCGCTGAAGCACCTCCTCCTGCCGCGCGGCGCCCCGTGAAATCCCCCGCTAGAGGTTTCGAGAATGCCGTTGGCGCTCGTTATGGCGTGAAGCGCGGGAAGAGGATGTTGTTCTCTGTATGTATGTGCTCCATGACGTCATCCGTCAGCTTGCGCGCGCCGGCATAGAGGGCCCGCCACGTCGTGCAGGCTTCCGCGGGCGGCGTGAAGTCGTTGGTCAGCGCTTCGAGCCTGCGCAGGTTTTCGCCGTGGTCGTCGTGCTCGGACAACATGACCGCGATCGGATGGCAGATCATTGGATGCCCGCCGGCGCGCATCATCGGGAACAGCATTTGCTCTTCCTTCTGCATGTGCGATTCAAGCTCGTCGCCGATGCGCTGCAATAGATCCGCAAGGCCGGCCGGCACCGAGGTAACTTCGGAATGCACGGCCTCCACGCGCCGCGCGAGCTTGACCAGCTCGGGGATTTCACGCCGATGCGCTTCGTGGAAGCGGGTCAGGATCATGTCGATCAGCCCATCCGTATCGCCTGGCACATCGCTGGACGCCGCCGCCGCTTCGAGCTCCTGGAGCCGAGCGGTCAGCGCGTCAGGTTCCTTTTGCTTGGCCGCCATTGCTTCGGCGAGCGTTGCCTTGCCACCGCAGCAGAAGTCGAGCTTTTCCGAACGGAACAGGGCGGTCGCGCCGGGCAGCGTAGATGCGATGTCGGCAAGCGTACGGCTGGCGAAATCGGTCTGAGCGGATGCACTCATGATCTTTGCCTCCTGTGCGAGCGATGGTGTTTGGTAAGTGGTATTATAAATACCACTTAATGAATAGATAAAATCTGAGAATGTCAATATCGCTTTAGGATAGCAGCATCCGGAGCCGACAAACCGCGCGGCTGGCGCCGATCATTTCCCTGCTGCTTCGCGTTCGCGCAGCCTAAAACGCTGAATCTTACCGGTGGCGGTTTTTGGCAGGTCCGCCAGGAACTCGATCGTCCGCGGGTACTTATAGGCGGCCAGGCGGCCCTTCACGAATGTCTTGAGATCGGCGTCGCTCGCATTCGAACCGGGCTTCAGCACAACGAAGGCCTTGGTCTTGGTAAGACCGTTATTGTCGGGCACGCCGATGACTGCGGCTTCCAGGACGGACGGGTGCTGAATGAGCGTAGATTCGACCTCGAACGGAGATACATAGACTCCACTGACCTTGAGCATGTCGTCGCTGCGGCCGGCATAGGTGAAGGATCCATCGTCGGCATTGTGCACATATTTGTCGCCGCTCTTGGTCCAGGCGCCCTGGAAGGTCTCGCGCGACTTGTCTCGATCGCCCCAATACATCAGGGCCGAGCTGGGCCCTTGTATATAGAGATCGCCTGGCTCGCCGTCGGGCACCGGCTGCCCGTTTTCGCCACGCAGTTCGACGCGATAACCTGGAACCGGCCAGCCTGTGGTGCCGTAGCGTACTTTCCCCGGACGGTTCGACAGGAAGATGTGAAGCATCTCGGTAGAACCGATACCGTCGATGATTTCGCAACCGAAATGTGCCGTGAAGCGCTCCCCCAATTCGCCGGGCAGCGCTTCACCCGCCGAGGAGCACAGACGCAGAGATACCTCATTGCTCGCCGGGAGATCGGGAGAGGCGAGCATTCCGGCATAGCCGGTCGGGGCACCGAAGAAAATCGTCGGGCGTACACCGTCCGCTTCACCGCGCCAGCGCCTGAATGTCGCCTCGGGTGTCGGTCGCTCGGCCATGAGAATCGTGGTCGCGCCCACGCTCAGAGGGAAGCTCAGTGCGTTACCAAGGCCATAGGCGAAGAAGAGCTTGGCCGCGGAAAAACAAACGTCATGCTCAGTAATGCCCAGCACCGGTCTGCCATACAATTCTGCGGTCCAGTATGGATTGGCGTGGCTGTGTAGCGTGGCCTTGGGACGGCCGGTGGAGCCCGAGGAATAAAGCCAGAAGCCAGGGTCGTCGGGACGCGTCTCGGCGGGCGCCGGCAACGGCGCGTGTTGGCCGAGCAACGAATCCAGCACTGCCTCACCCGGCGCAAGAGGTCCGCCGGGACGTGAAACGATCACGGCCTTCACCTCGTGTCCGCCCTGAGCCCCGGCCCTTGTCATGGCTTCCCGCAGTGCCGGCAGCAGCGCACCCGATACCATTACTGCCTGCGAACGGCTGTTCTGCAGCATGTAGGCGTAATCGTCGACCGTCAGGAGCGTGTTGACGGCTACCGGCACGATGCCCGCGTACATCGCGCCGAGGAATGCCACAGGCCAGTCATTGCAATCGTGCATCAGCAACAACACGCGCTCCTCGCGACGCACCCTGACACCCAGCAGCGCGGCGGCCGCGCGTTGGATTTGCTCGGTCAATTCGCCGAAGCTCAAGCGGCCGCGGTCGTCGACGTAGGCTGTCTTGGATGAGCGCTGGAGGTTGCGCCTGATGAGGTGTTCCGCGAAATTGAAATGCTCGCCGGGCGCCTGGACTTCGGGTCGGGTTGTCACGTTTGCATCCTCGGTGCTCTGGCCGCTGGCCTCGCTGAACGCCCGACGCACGGCACGGTCCGGTCCGCCATGCGACGACGTAAGCAATATAGATCAATGACTTGTTATAAAATTGATACAGATCAACCAATACAGCAATACATTGATATATCGGTTGAGTCTCCCGTCGATCGAAGATTACGGGGACCAAGGGCGAGCATTGTCGCCGTCTCGAACGCAGCCGGTGGAATCGGCGATCACGGCGCGACAGGCTCAGGAATTCTGTCGAGTCGACCCCGGCATGGTGACACGACGTCAGCCCAACAGGAGGGGAACATGACGGCTTATGAGGACATCATCTTTGAGGAGCGTCCGATGGGCGTCGCGCGGATCACGATCAACCGGCCCAAGAGTTACAACGCCTTTCGCGGCAAGACGGTCGAGGAACTCATCCACGCATTTCAGCGCGCTGGCTGGGCCAAGTCGATCGGCGTTATCGTTCTGACCGGCGCCGGCGACAAGGCGTTTTGCACCGGTGGTGACCAAGGCGCGCATGACGGACAATATGACGGCCGGGGCACGATCGGACTGCCCATCGACGAGTTCCAGAGCGTAATCCGCGATATGCCCAAGCCGGTTATTGCCCGGGTCAACGGCTTTGCGATCGGCGGCGGCAACGTGCTTGCGGCGATTTGCGATCTGACGATTGCTTCGGATCGTGCGCAATTCGGTCAGGTGGGGCCGAAGGTCGGCTCCGTCGATCCCGGATTCGGAACCGCCTATCTGGCGCGAGTGGTCGGCGAGAAGAAGGCTCGGGAGATGTGGTATCTGTGCCGGCGCTACACGGCAGCACAGGCGGTGGAGATGGGGCTCGCCAATATCGTAGTCCCCCACGACGAGCTCGACGCCGAGGTCGATCGCTGGTGTGAGGAACTGCTTGAACGCAGTCCGACGGCACTTGCCCTCGCCAAGCGCTCTTTCAATGCGGATACGGAATCGATCCGCGGCATCTCCAGCATGGGTATGCAGGCGCTCAGTATTTACTACGACACCGAGGAATCAAAAGAGGGCGGTCGGGCGTATCGCGAGAAGCGCAAGCCCGATTTCCGCAAGTTTAATCGCTGATTCAATTCAGCACGACTAACGCGCGAACCCGATGTGCCATCGAGAGTTGCAAGATGTTGAAAGGCTGCGTATCGGTCAGAGCTTCGTCAGTGCAGTCTTGAGGCGATCGAGCAGCCGGTAGAGCATGACCTGGTCATCCTGGCCGAAGTTAGTCAGAGCCGCCGAGTAAAAGGCCTCAATCGGCTCCAGCATGCGGATCCAAGTCGACTTGCCTTCGGCCGTCAGGCGAATGCGCCTGCTGCGCCCATCGTCCTTGTCCTTGACGCGCCTGATCCAGCGGCGCCCCTCCAGCCGATCAAGCACGGCCGTCAGATTCTGGCGGCTGACTTCGAGAAATTCGATCAGCTCCTTGACCGTCATTCCGCCGTCGCGGACCAGCGGCCGCGCCAGAGCGCCCAACACGGCCCATTGCTGCGTCGTGGTTCCGAATTTGCCGACGTAGCGCGTCCCCTGCTTATGCATCAGGTTCGAGGCCTGATAGAGACGGAAGAAAACCCGATTGGCGACCTCGAACTCGACACCATTGTTCGCAGATACCACAGCCAACACCATTGCCTCGATTGTCGGAGAATTACCTTCGATGTCATATTAGCAAGCCACTTATGGATTTCATCTCGGCGATGCATCATTGCATTGATATATTTTTTCGGTTACGTCCTTGACGCAATTTTTCAGCCGACCCAGTCTCGGCGCTTAGATAAAATTCCATAAAATTCAAATACTTACGTGTACTTCGGTCGCCAAGCTCGCCCGCGCGATCGTCCGCTGCCTTTGCTTCAGATCAATGAAGACCCGCCATTCAGGCATCTAATCCGCAAACAAGAGCAAAGCGGGAGACAGGGATGAATACGCAGATCAAGCCGACGGAAGAAATTCCATTCGGAGATATCGAAATACGGACGGCTCTGGCCGAGGATATTCCTTCGATCGTAAGTCTCGACGAAAAGACCACCGGCCAGGCCAAGCTCCAATATTGGCAGGAATTGTTCGCGCATTTTCAACAGTCGCGCGGGGCTGGCAGAGCGTTTCTTGTGGCCGAACAGGAGGGTCGGGTGGTAGGCTTCATTACCGGCGAAGTGAGAGCTTTCGAATTCGGGTCGGAGCCTTGTGGTTGGGTTTTTGCCTTGAACGTCGATCCGGAGATTCGCGTTCACAGCGTCGGAACCCGGCTTTTCGAGACGCTATGCGAAACCTTCGGGCGGGCTGGGGTGGAGAAAGTACGAACAATGCTGAATCGCGAGAATCATCTCGTCCTGTCTTTCTTTCGAAGTCTGGGGATGATGGCTGGACCGTTTATTCAGTTAGAGAAAGACCTCGACTAAGCCTTTAGGGTCGCACTGGATCCATTACGGCGCTGTGGTCCGGCGCAATCAAAAGAACGAAGGCGATGAAATTACAAAAAGCGACGCTTTGCGGACTTTATGCGGTGCTGGAACTCGCGGGCCATCCCGATCAGCAGATTGCGGCCGGCGAAATTGCCGCGAAATACGATATTTCGCTCAATCACCTGGCCAAGGTTCTGCGCAGTCTGGTGCGCGCGAAGCTCGTGGAATCAGTGCGCGGCGCCGGCGGGGGCTACCGCTTCTCGGGGAACCCAAAGCGGGTGACACTGCTCGACGTGATCGAATTGTTCGAGGTGGTCGGCCGCGACGCCGAAGACTCTCCGCCCGTCGACCAGGATGAGGGCCGCGCCCTGCATAAGGTGCTTCGGGAGGTCGACGACACCGCGATCGCAACGCTGAGTTCTATATCAATCACCACGCTGCTCAGAATCGTCGAGAAGCAGAAACACGGCGCAAAAGGGGAAAGCAGAGTCTCGGCCCGTTCTGCCGCGGAAGGCGCCTGAATACGCCCCATCTAGACCAAGTGGCGCCGAAACTAGGCTTGGGTTTCGGCAAGAAGCCGCGTTGCGATGACGAGTTTCTGTACCTCGCTTGCGCCTTCATAGATTCGCAGCGCCCTGATCTCGCGATAGAGCTTCTCGGCGATGTGGCCGTGGGTGACCCCTTGCCCGCCGAATATCTGTACTGCCGAGTCAATTACCTTCTGCGCCTCCTCGGTGGCAAAGAGCTTCGCCATGCTGGATTCCCGACTGATGCGGGTACCCTTGACGTCCTTGGTCCAGGCAGCGCGGTAGATCAACAATGCAGCCGCATCGATAGCGAGCGCCATGTCAGCAAGCTTGGCGCGCGTGAGCTGGAAATCGGACAAATATTGACCGAACAATTTGCGCGTGCTCGCATGTTTGAGCGCTTCATCCAGCGCCCGGCGCGCGAAGCCGAGTGCTGCGGCCCCTACGGTCGAACGGAATACATCGAGTGTGGCCATAGCGATCCGGAACCCGGCGCCCGGCGATCCTAACATATGCGCGGCCGGCACTTTTACCCCATCGAAGGCAAGCGTGCCGATCGGGTGAGGCGCGATGAGATCGATAACCTTTGCAACCGAGAATCCGGGCGTATCGGCTTCGACCACAAACGCTGAAAGACCCTTGGCGCCTGGGGCTTCGCCGGTGCGGGCAAAGACAACATAAAGACCGGCGATGCCGGCGTTCGAAATCCAGGTCTTCGTCCCGTCGAGCCGCCATTGATTGCCGTCCGGCTGCGCCCGCATGGCGAGCGCCGAAACGTCGGACCCTGCCTCCTTTTCCGACAGCGCAAAGGCAGAAATCGTTGTTCCCTGCGCGACCGACGGTAGCCAGCGTTCTTTTTGTTCCTCGGTGCCGAACAGGCTGATGGGACCGCTACCCAAACCCTGCATGGCGAAGGAAAAATCGGCCAACCCTGCGTGGCGCGCCAAAACCTCGCGGCAGATGCACAGGCTGCGCGCATCGAGCGACCCGCGCAGCGAACGGTCGCGGCCGACCGCGGTAGAGAGCAACCCCGCCTTGCCCATCTCGGCGACCATCAGGCGAACGGTCGCGGCAGCATCGGCGCTGGTCTCACCCTCGCCGCTCAACCTCGATATGTTCGCGACCGCCCAGGCCTCGACGCGATCATGTAACTCCAGGTGCCGCGGCGAGAGGAACGGCCAAGACAGGAAGCTCCGGTCAGCCATCAATCCCCCTCGAAGATGGGCTTCTGCTTGGCAACGAAGGCGCGATACGCCCGGCCGTAGTCTTTTGTCTGCATGCAGATCGCCTGCGCTTGCGCCTCGGCCTCGATGGCGGAATCGACGTCGAGCGCCCATTCCTGATGTAAGCAGGATTTCGTCATGGCATGGCCAAACGTCGGGCCATCTGCAAGTTCCTTCGCTAAGGCCTGCGCCGCGGCAAGAACCTCATCCGGCGCCACAACGCGATTGAAGAAACCCCATTTGTCTCCCTCTTCGCTGGTCATCGCGCGTCCGGTGTAGAGTAGCTCCGACGCCCGACCTTGCCCGATGATGCGCGGCAGGATTGCGCAGGCGCCCATGTCGGCGCCGGCGAGCCCGACACGGACAAACAGGAATGCCGTCTTCGCCCGCGGTGTGCCAAACCGGATATCGGACGCCATGGCGATGATTGCGCCCGCGCCCGCGCAGATGCCGTCGACCGCCGCGATAATTGGCTGCGGACAATGCCGCATCGCCTTGACCAGATCGCCCGTCATACGGGTAAAGGCGAGAAGGCCCTGCATGTCGCCGGCTTCCTGCAATTTCACCAAGGGACCGATAATCTCATGCACATCGCCGCCCGAGCAGAAGTTGCCGCCCGCGCCGGTGACGACCACGGTTCTTACGTCGCCCGCATATGACAGACCTCGAAACAAATCCCTGAGCTCGGCGTAGCTCTCGAAGGTCAGGGGGTTCTTGCGCTCCGGTCGGTTCAGGGTGATGGTCGCAACCTTCTCGGAGACTTCCCATTGAAAATGTGTTGCTTTGTACTCGGCGGCTTTGAACGTCTGCACGGGCGTCCCCCTGTCTGGCGGCAGTCTATTAGGCCATCGTTAATCCACCGGACACGCTAAGCGTCTGACCGGTGATGTAGTTTGACAAATCGCTGGCGAAGAACAGAATGGCGTTCGCTACATCCACAGGCTGGCCGAACCGCCGCATCGGAATTGCGCGCTTGAACGCCTCCAGGTGGCTCTCTGGCAAAACCATCAACATGGGAGTTTCGGTAGGCCCGGGACACACGCAATTCACATTGATGGAATAGCGCGCCATCTCGCGGGCCAGCCCCTTGCTGAAGGCTATCAGGCCACCTTTTGCGCCGGAATAGACGGTTTCACCCGAACTGCCGACGCGCCCCGCGTCGCTTGCGATGTTGACGATCTTGCCCGACCGCCGATCGATCATCGGCCCGAGCAAGGCACGCGTGAGCTTGATCGGCCCCAGCATATTGATGTCGACGACGCGTTCCCAGAATCCCGCGTCATTTTCGACGAACGGTTGTCCCTTACCAAAGCCGGCGCCATTCACCAGGACATGCACCTCGCCGCGACTCAGCACGAATTTTGCAAAGGCGGCAATGGACTCATCGGATGCGACATCGATCTGCATAAAGCAGGCCGCCAGATTGTTTTTTCGAAGCCGCTCGGCCACCTCCTCGCCCTTGTCGGCGGAAAGATCGGCAATGACGACGTCTGCGCCGGCGTGGGCAAGGATCTCGGCGGTCGCACGGCCGATACCGGAGGCGGCACCCGTGACTACAGCGGTTTTTCCTTCGAGCCTCATGTTTGAACCCTCACTTGTCGAGAAATGCCTTGATCCTGTTGCGGGTATCGGCGGCGTTGAACAGTTTGTGGGTCTCCAGAAGTTCGATCAGCATGCCAGAGCCGATCGGAGCATCGGCCGCGCTGAAACAGTGCTTGCATGCGGTCAGCGCCGACGGCGATAAGGCTGCGATCCGATCGGCAACACCATTGGCGAAAGCGGTCAATTGGTCCCCCGGCACCGCCCATTGCACCAGTCCGAGATTGCGGGCCTCTGCGCCGGTAATGACCTCGGCCGTCAGAATTAGTCGGCGCGCGACGCCGGGACCGGCGAGGCGCGACAGCCGCTGCGTGCCGCCCGCTCCTGGCAGCAGACCCAGGCGAGCCTCCGGCAGGCCGAGCGGAACGCTCTCGGCCGCAACACGCAAATCACAGGCGAGCGCCAGTTCAAACCCGCCGCCATGCGCAGCGCCGCCGATCTCGGCGATGACGACCTGCGGCAGGGCTTCGATGCGATCGAAAAGGCGCTGCATGCGCCGGACCGTTTCGATCATCCGTCCCGGGCCATCTTCGCTCGTGAAGCAGTCGCGCATCAATTTCAGATCGACGCCCGCTGAAAAAATTCTCTGCGACGAACGGATCAACAGCACCGAGATGTTCTGTTGCAGTCCCAGATCGTCGAGGACTGCCCCGAAACCGTCGATCCATTCGCGATTGACCGCGTTGACCGGCGCACGTCCCATCGTGAGTTCAAGAATTGCGCCCCTGGTGTCGGCCTTGAACATTCAGGAATGCCCCATCTCGCGCAGCAGGAAGCGCTGCAATTTTCCGCTTGGAGTTCTGGGTAAATTGTCGACAAACACGATCCACCGCGGATACTTCCACGGACCAATCGTCCGCTTCACATGGACCTTGAGTTCCTCGTAAAGCATCTGATCGGAATCGCTCGCGGCACAGTCACCAAGCACCACAAATGCCTTTGGTTTGATGAGGCCATCTGCGTCCTCGGCGGGCACGACAGCGGCCTCGATGACCAGCGGATGGCTGGTCAATGCTTCCTCGATTTCGAACGGCGATACCCAAATTCCGCTGACCTTGAACATATCGTCGGTACGGCCGCAGTATGTGTAGACCCCGTCCGGACGCCGAAAGTATTTGTCGCCGGTTCGGGTCCACTCGCCGACGAAGGTGCGACGCGATTTCGCGCGTTGGTTCCAGTAGCCTGCTGCCGCCGATTCGCCGTTTACCAGAAGCTCGCCAATTTCATTGTCGCTGACGTCGCGCCCTTCTTCGTCAACCAGCCGGAGCTTGTAGCCATTCACAGGCGTGCCCGATGTGCCGTACTCAACGGCCTTTGGCAGATTGGTCAGAAAGAGATGCCCCATCTCGGTCGAGCCGACGCCGTTCACGATATCGAGCCCAAACCGCTTCTTCCAGGCCGCTCCAATATGCGCCGGCAATGGTTCACCGGCGGAAAAACACAACCGCAGTCGGTCCGACAGCTTCTCCGGCGTGCATTCCGGATCGGCAAGAATCGCCGCGTAGAGCGTCGGAACCGCGAAAAACATTGTCGGCTGATAACCCCGAAGTACCTCGAATACGGTCTGCGGGGTCGGTCGCTCCGGATAAAATACTGAAGTCGCCCCCACCCACATCGAGCAAAACATCGCGTTTCCGAGGCCATAGGAAAAAAACAGCTTCGCGGCCGAAAAGACGACGTCGTCCTCGCGATAGCCGATGCGGCGCTTGCCGGCGCTCTCCGCCACGAACCTAGGACTCGAGTGCACATGCATGACGCCTTTGGGCATTCCGGTCGTGCCTGACGAATACAGCCAATAGGCGATATCGTCGGCGCAGGTCTGCGCCGGCGCGGAGCCTTCATTCTCAGCGGCCAAGAGCGTGTCTAGGCGTGGCATCGTCGCAGGACCGCCCCCGACGACCACGATCCCCTTTAGATCCGGCAGGCCAACCGCTGCCTCTTCGATAAGAGGAAGCAGAGCGGTCGAAACAAATACCGCCCTGGAGCGCGAATCCTGGAGCAGATAGCGATATTGGTCGGCGGTTAACCGGGTATTGAGCAGAACCGGAACGACGCCGGCCCGTACGGCCCCCCAAAACAGAACCGGGAAATCAGCCGTATCGAGCAAGACCAGTGCAATCCGGTTTTCTCTTTCGATGCCGAGACGCGCGAGCATCGGGCCAATACGCGCTGCGGCGTCCTGCAGCTCCCTGTAGGTGAGATTACGCGAGGGATCGATGAAAGCGGTTTTGTCACCCCGGCCCTCGGCGACGTTCCGATCAACGAAATCGACAGTAGCGTTGTAATCACGAACCGTCATCGCCGGCCTCGCCGATCAATCCGGATTGCCCTGTCTAACGACGAATTCAGAGCCGTTCCTTGACTTCGGTTAGGCCAAACTCCGGGAGTTCGGGCGATTTAGTCGGGTGTCTTGACTTTTGTCATGGAACGCCCGTGGCAAAGGGTGGACATTTGGTTTTCGCAGGAGGATTCCGATGCATGCACCTGCACCGCAAAAGACGATGCGTCTATTGAAACTGAAGCTCAATGGACGGATGCGCGAAGACGCGGTTTCAGAAGGACAGCTATTGGTCGACTATTTGCGCGAAGTCGTTCAACTCACGGGCGTGAAGACCGGCTGTGACGGCGGCGAGTGCGGGGCGTGCACCGTATTGATAGACGACGAGCCGGTGCCGTCTTGTATCGTGCTTGCGGTTCGTTGCGAGGGCCGCCATGTCGAAACTATTGAAGGTCTGACCAGACACGGCAAGCTCAGCCGGCTGCAAAGCGCCTTTCACGAGAAGCTCGGTGCTCAGTGCGGCTTTTGCACGCCAGGAATGATCATGGCGGCGGAGGGTCTGCTACGCCGTAATCCGTCGCCAACAGACGAGCAAATACGTTCCGCACTGTCTGGAAATCTCTGCCGCTGCACTGGTTATGTGAAAATTCTCGAATCGGTCAGGTCGGCAGCGGAGACCAATCCATGATGGCAGAACCGACCAAGCAGGGCGGCCTCAGCCGCCGCGGCGTTCCGCTGATCGACGGGGTCGAGAAGGTCACCGGCCGCGCACGTTACACCGCTGATCTGGATCATGCCGGCGCCCTGGTCGGGCGCATCCTCCGTAGCCCGGTGAGCCACGGCGAAATCATCAGGCTTGACGTGTCCCGGGCCCGCGCGCTGGAAGGTGTCGAGGCAATCGTCATCGGCGACGACTGCGACTTGCCCTACGGCGTCCTGCCGATCGCCATGAACGAGTATCCACTTGCCCGCGGTCGCGTGCGCTATCGTGGCGAGCCGATCGCGGCAGTGGCCGCCGTCGATGCCGAAACAGCCGAGCGCGCGATCGAGCTGATCGAACTAGAGCTTGACGAGCTGCCCGCCTATTACACCTCCGAGGAAGCCCGCAAACCCAGCGCGATGTTGCTGCACGACAACAAGGCCGGGAATCTGGAACGCGAAGTTCATCACGAGTTTGGTGATTGGCGAGGCGGTTTCGAAACCGCGGATCTCGTCCGCGAGATCAAGATCAATTGCGCGGAGGTCAACCACGCTCAAATCGAACCGCATGCCTGCCTGATGGATTACGATCCAATCAGCAACCGGCTCACCGTGCAGAGTGTCTCGCAAGTCGGCTATTATCTGCACTTGATGCTGGCGCGATGCCTGCACATGGAGGAAGCGCAGATCCGCGTGGTGAAGCCGTTTGTGGGCGGTGGTTTCGGAGCCCGCGTCGAAGTCCTGAATTTTGAAATCATCACGGCTCTACTGGCGCGGGCGGCCGCCGGAAAGGTCTTGATGCGCCTGACGCGGGAGGAAACATTTCTAACTCACCGCGCGCGCCCGCAAACTGATGTAACGCTTCGGATCGGCATGCGGCGCGACGGCCGGTTCACTGCCTGCGCCTGCGAAGTGGTGCAGCGCGGCGGCGCCTACGCCGGCTACGGTATCGTGACGATCCTTTATGCCGGCGCGCTTCTGCAGGGCCTCTATGACATTCCAGCGCTCAAATATGACGGCTATCGGGTCTACACCAATCTTCCGCCGTGCGGTGCCATGCGCGGACACGGTTCGGTCGACATGCGCCACACCTTCGAATGTCTGGTCGACCGCATGGCGCGCGAGCTCGGACTGGATCCATTCGCGGTGCGCCGCGCCAATCTGTTGCAGGCACCGACCCGGACGCTGAACGATTTAATGGTCAACAGTTATGGGCTTGCCGAATGTCTCGACAAGGTCGAGCGGGCAAGTCAATGGCGCGACCGCGCCGGTCGGATGCCGCCGGGAAAAGGCCTCGGTTTGGCTTGTTCCCACTATGTCAGCGGCTCAGCCAAGCCGATCCATTTCACCGGTGAACCGCACGCCGTGGTGAACCTCAGACTGGATTTCGACGGCGGGATTACGGCGCTCACCGGCGCAGCCGATATCGGTCAGGGATCCTCGACGATGGTAGCGATTGCGGTAGCCGAAACGCTCGACGTTCCACTTAGTCGCATTCGCGTCGTTGCCGGCGATTCGGCCGTCACGCCAAAGGATAACGGCGCGTACTCGTCGCGAATCACTTTCATGGTTGGCAATGCGGCGATCGACGCCGCAAAACAGATGAAAGCCGTTCTGGTCGCCGCGGCGGCCCGCAAGCTTGAAGCGCGACCGGAGCAGGTGGAATGTAGAGACGGCGTGTTCCGTGTCGGCGCGGGTGACCAGTCGGCCCTGCCGTTCGCGGACGTCGTTGCCGCTGCGCTGGTCGACGAAGGCGTCATCACCGTGAAGGGTAGCTTCACCTGTCCGCCGGAATCCCAGGGCGGCAAGCATCGCGGCGGCGCCGTCGGCTCCACCATGGGTTTTAGCTACGCCGCTCAAGTTGTCGAGGTCGAGATCGACGATGCGACCGGCCTGGTAACGATCGACAAGGTATGGGTTGCGCTCGACTGCGGCCATGCGATCAATCCGCTCGCGGTCGTGGGGCAGATCGAAGGATCGGTTTGGATGGGAATGGGCCAGGCGCTGTCCGAAGAGACCCGATATCTCGAGGGCTTGCCGGCACATGCGAGTTTCCTCGAATATCGGATGCCGACGATGGCCGAATCTCCCCCGATCGAGGTCCACATCGTTGAAAGCCATGATCCATTCGGACCATTCGGGGCAAAGGAGGCCAGCGAGGGTGCGCTGGCCGGATTCCCACCCGCCATGGTCAACGCGATTGCCAATGCCATCGGCATCGACTTCGACGAACTCCCAGTCACCCCAGATCGGGTCGTAGAAGGCCTCATCCAGCAGCGCCGGAAGGCGAAGCTCGCCCGCATTTCGAGGACCGCATCGTGACCACAGCCCTAGCCGAACTGCGCCTCGCGCAACCCGCAACCGTCAACGAGGCGATCGCGACGCTGCTTTCGCATCCACAAAGCCGCCTGGTCGCCGGCGGAACGGACCTTTTGGTGAATATCCGTCGCAACATCAGCCGACCGGATTTGCTGATCGATATTTCCCGTATCGGCGAACTTGCCGAGATCAATGGCAGCGACGGTGGAATGAAGATCGGCGCCGGGGTTACGATCGCGGCGATCGCAGCCAACGCCCCGATCGGGAAGCAATATCGCGCCCTGGCGGAGGCCGCCGGAGCAATCGCCGGACCTGGTCACCGCAATCTTGGAACGCTCGGTGGCAATCTGTGCCTCGATACCCGCTGCATCTACTACAATCAGAGCGAATGGTGGCGGAGCGCGAATTCATACTGCCTCAAGAACCGTGGCGAGATATGTCACGTTGCCCCGCAAGGAAAGCGCTGTCATGCCGCCTTCAGCGGCGATCTTGCGCCTGCCCTGCTTGTTCTCGGCGCCGAGGTCGACATCGTCGGCGCGCAGGGCGCTCGGCGAATTCCCTTGCACGCGCTCTACGTCGAGGATGGCAAGGCGCATCTCACTCTGGCGAGTGGCGAACTCGTCGCCGCCATTCACCTCTCTGCCAATCCGGCCTTGTCGTCGTATGCAAAAATCCGGGTGCGCGGTGCGATCGACTATCCGTTGGCAGGGGTAGCGGTGGCGCTCACGCGATCCGCTGCAGGCATCGATTCACTTCGAATAGCGCTGACAGGCACCAATTCCCGCCCCTTCCTGCTGTCCGGAACCGACGATCTCGCGCGCCGGCCGCTAGATGATCGTCTCCTGCAGGAGATCGACCGGCTCGTGCAGAAGCAGGTCCAGCCGATGCGAACCACGCTTGCGTCCGCCAACTACCGTCGGATAGCTGCCGCAGCGCTGGCGCGGCGGTTGACCGCAAGCCTGTTCGCTGAAGCCGGGGCTTGAACGGAAGACCAGTCGTTCACTTCATGGGCCTGGGAAGGACCGCCGTCGCCTCCAGTTCGATCTTCGCGGGGGTGTCGAGAAGATCATCGACAAAAATCATGCTCATTGCGGGGTAATGATTTCCCATCAGCGACTTCCAGATGCGTCCCAGTTCGCTCCTGTTAGCGAGGTAACCCGGCTTGTCGATGCAGTACGCGGTAATCCGACAGATGTGAGTTACCTCGCCGCCAGCCTGCGCGAGAATGGCAATGATATTCTTGAGCGCTTGCTCGAACTGCGGAACCAGCAGTTCGCTGTGGAAATGCTGCTCCGCGTCCCATCCGACTTGACCCGCAATGAAAACCATTTGCCCGGCCTCGACACTGATCCCATTCGCATAGCCGATCGGCGGTCGCCAACCGGGCGGATGAAGACGCTGCGATGAAATCATACAAGCCCCGTCGAGGTTGGATTTGAACGCGCTCACGTCGCCACTTCAAATGTCGCTTGACGTGGCGTCAGTGGCGAACCGTATCGCGCCGGATACACACCGCGATGGTTAACAGCGATCTGACGCAGCGCCGCTACGTCCCTGACCTCGACGTGCGATGCCTCCACGATGACGCCGATCGATCTCAACTTCGCGAAGGCACGCGACAACGATTCGGGCTGAAGACCGAGTTGCCCCGCGATCAAGCTCTTGTCATAGGGCAGCGCCAGCGCGCAATGCCCCTGCTGCGTAAGCGAAAGCGACAACAAAAATTCCGCAAGCCGCTGAACTCCGCTCTGGGCCTTGAGCTGCTTGATGTGCTGGACCAGATAACTCATATGCTGGGAGATCGATGCGATCATCGGCGCGGCGATATCGGGATTGTCGCGAATACACCGCATGATGTGATCGGCTGGGATCCGCGCAACGCGCGCTTCGCCTACCGCTTCCGCAGAAGCAAGATACCGGTTGCCGGTAAAGGCAACGGCCTCCGCAAAGCTGCCGCCCTTCGTCATCGTCTCGATCACTGTCTCGTCACCCGACGATAGGCTGCAATAAAGCTTCACCCAGCCGTGGATGACGATAAAGAACGCAGTCGCCGGCTCGTCCTGACGCGCAATCAGTCCGTGGGCCTTCAACGTGATGGCCTTCGCGGGCGCGACAATGTGTTCGACCGTTTCCGGCTTCAGCCCACGGAATACCGCGATGCGCGAAATGGTCTGAAGGTCGCCGGCCGTCAATCTCGATTCCATAGCCGGCTCTCCATTTCATTCGTGAAGCAGCGGACGGATACGCAACAAAACCGACGGAGATCTCATCATTGGAGCCTGGCCTATGTTGACGTCGGTTTCCGCCAATCGACAGCTACCGCCACCACACACAATCGGCGCGCCGGTATCACGATAAGTCTTCCGGGTGTCTCGTCGGCGTCAGTTTCTACAATTTCTTGGTCGGCGCACGTCGCCAATCTGTCGCGCTGGCCGGAGTCGCAGCTTTCGCACCTGCTCTCGTCCGCCGGAATGATTACGGAACGATCAATATACCACAGTGCGTCGGCACCCGCCTCCAGGACGCGACCGCGGGCGCCGCGGCAGACCAGTTGCGATCCCTGCATCGTATCTTCGCCGCCGCAGTTCTGTTCGATTCCTGCACGGCTCGTTTCCTGCACGTCGATCCTGGCGAGAACTTCATCCGGCCGCAGATTGTTGATAGCGAATTCCACGGGATTGGGATGGCTGGGTGAGCCGTCCGTCGCCGAAACAACCGATTTAACCATCATAGGCCATCCTCCCGAAGGCTATGGTGAATTGTCTTTTGATCGAAACTGTTGCCGACGGATTCTCTTGCTGCATTGATTTAAGTCAACGGGTGTGGTTGCACCGCATCCAGCGTCCGCCGTGCTGTAAAGACGATATCGGCATCCACTCTCGGGCGGTTTGCCTCGAAATGCGCGAGAGGCTCAGCGGGCCGCAACGAAGCCAGGCATCGGCGCGCAAGTTGCTGATATAGCTCTGTGGCCTCGATTTTCTTTGCGAGTTCGTCCGCAGAAAGCTTGCGCAGGACCCGCGCGGGGGCGCCGGCTGCAAGATGACGGGCGGGCACTTCGGCTCCAGTCTTCACGAAGCTCATTGCGCCGATCATCGCCGATTCGCCGATCCGCGCGTGATCCATCACCACCGCGTTCATGCCGACGAGAACGTTGGGACCCAGCATCGCGCTGTGAACGATCGCACCATGTCCAATATGGCCATTAGCCCCGACGACACAATCGAAACCTGGCATACTGTGCAGGGTGCAATTGTCCTGCACGTTCGATCCTTTTCGAACGATGATTCGTCCAAAATCGCCCCGCAATGACGCGCAGGGGCCGATATAACAGCCCTCCTCAATGACCACGTCCCCGATCAGCACCGCGTCTGGATGCACGAAGCTGAGCGGATGCACCACCGGCGTCACGCCATCGATCGAGTAGACCTTCAACCGCAACGATTGCATGACCTCGCTCCCGCGAGTTGCTCAGGAATGAAGCTGTTCATACTTGTTCTGCAATTCCTCGGGGGTCTCGGGCCAATCAGGATTTGCAACAATGCAGTTCGCCGGACAAACGAGTTTGCATTGCGGCTCGTCCTCGGCGCCGACGCATTCTGTGCAACGCAAGGGATCGATGGTGAATATCGTCTCGCCGGCCGTGATCGCCTCGTTTGGACAAACCGGACGGCACGCATCGCATGCGGTGCAGTCTGCATTGATCAAAAGGGCCATATCGATATCTCCTTTGGCTCTAGGCGGCCTTCGCCTGGTCGGCGAGACGCGCCAGCTTTTCGTGCCGGAAGGCGCCCCACAGCGCCGCACCAATGGCACCGGCAAAGATCGCATCTGGATGGCTCTCGATCGGTACCTTGACCTTCTCGCGAACCATTGATTCCTTCATGGCCTCGACCAGGCCATCATCGAGCGCAAGGCCGCCGGTCATCTGGATGGTTCCGTCCAGCCCACCAATCGTCTTCAGCAGTTTGGCCAGCCGGTCCGCCATCGACTCGTGAATGCCCTTGAGAATATTTGATGCCGTGATGCCCCGCGACACCATATTGATGACGTCAGTCTCGGCCAGCACCGCGCAGATGCCGGAGACCTTCTCCGGATTATCCGCCTGCTTCGACAAGGTGCCGATCTCGTCCTGGGCGATGCCCAGATACCGCGCGATATTCTCCAGAAATTGGCCGGAGCCTGACGCACATTGGCTGGTCATCTTGTAGTTGAGCACCTTGCCGCGTTCGTCGAGTCGAATGGCGCGGCCATGCAGGGCGCCGACATCGAGAGCGGCACGGCAATCCGGGCGCAGATAGATGGCGCCACGGGCGTGGGTGGTCATGGAATAAAAGTGGCCGGTATGGAAGTGAAGCGCCTCCCCTTCGCCTGTTGTCGCACAATACGCGACGTCGCCGCGCTTCAGGCCAGCCTCCACCAGAACGTCGTCATAGATCTGTTCCGCTAGCTTCAGCGGATCGCGCTGACGCAGGCGTTCGACCCGCTTGGCAAGGCACTTTTCGCCACCGCCTTCAGCATTGAAGAGTGCCACCTTAATCGCGCCGGTTCCGACATCGATTCCCGCTGTGATAGTCATGAACAACTCCTGTTTCAGGAACCAACCGCGCGACGCGCAAATTCGGCAGCGCCAAGCGCCCCGGTGTAGATGGAATCCGGATTGATGTTGATCGTCACCTCACCGTAGTTCTCCTTGATAAGTTTGCGCAGTTCGCGAACCGCCGCGTCGTTTTTGGCGACCCCGCCGGTGAAGGTGAATTCATCCGTCACCCCGCCCGACCTCGATATGATGGAGATCGCGCGCAGAACGATTGCGCGATGAAGGCCGGCGAGGATGTCCTCGCGCTTTTCCCCAAGGGACAAGCGATCGCGCAGTTCGGCGCCCGCAAACACGGTGCATGTGGAATTGATGCGCGCTGGCCGGTTCGATTTCATCGCCAAGGGCCCAAGCTCGTGCAAACCCATGTTCATCTCGTCGGCTATGTAACCGAGATAGCGCCCGCAACCCGCAGCACAGCGATCATTCATCTGGAAATTCTCGACGATGCCCGCAGTGTCGATCTGGATACCCTTGGTGTCCTGTCCACCAATGTCGAGCACCGTGCGAGTCTTCGGATACATCATGTGCGCGCCGAGCCCGTGGCACAAAATCTCCGATCGGATGTGTTCCTTGGAGAAAGGCAGCGTAACGCGGCCGTATCCGGTACCGACCAGATAAGTCTCTTCGAGTTCGATGCCGAGCGTATCCACGATCGTGCCGGGAACGTTGTTCGACCCATCGATCAGATGCGGATCGACCTCCAGCACACGCGCCATTGCACGGCGAAACTTGTCGCTCATGTCGCCTTCCGGCGGCCGGTTTTCGACGTCGATGATCGACTTGTCGTAGGCGTTCAGCAAAATGTCGTGCGGCACATTGGCTTCCCGAGCGACTGCCTCGGCGTGAACATGAAAGCGGGAGCCGGCGATATCGCGGAAGAAATCTGACTTGCGCTTGGCTCCCGGAGCGTAAAGTTCCGGAGCTTCAGCCTTCAGGCGCCGAAATATTTCGTTCAATGCCTCTCCCATTTTTTCGGCGACTTTAGCGAATCGTTCGGTCTGCAACTGCCCGATGCAGGTCTCCTCCAGATCGTTGAGTTGCTCCAGGAATTGAACGAGACGGAAATTTCGCTCCAGCGCGCCGAGGAACTCCTGGACACGGTCCTGGTTGGCCTCGCCCGTACTCAGCGCCCGGCGGAACAGGGTGAACCGCCCGTCGATGCGCGCCTCCTCGCTGGCGACGCGCGCCGCGGTGCCATAGTTGGAGCGCGAATTGGTGATTCCGCGTCCGACGACGTCCTGGTTTTGGTCGAGCAGAACGGCTTTTGTCGTGGTCGAGCCGAGGTCGATGCCAACAAAGGTGCGCATGATTTCTCCTAAGCGGCGCCGCGCAGACCGGCGCGTTTCTGTTCAATCATCTGGAAATAGCTTTCGAGCCGATTCTTGATATTCGCCGCGGAAAAATACCGTGGATCGACCAGATCGGTCTCGATGAAGGCCGCTGGTTTGCCGGTCCGCTTTTCGACTTCGCGCATGATGAGCAATTGGCCAGCCGAGAAGCTGTTGCAGCTCTTGATCGAGTTGATCAGAAGTCCGTCAGCCTCATATTCGTTGACATAGTTCTCCAGCATGTCGACGCGCATCGGCAGGTTCCGATTGGTGTATACGTTGAGGCAATATTCGGCGAGCGATTCGAGTGGATTGTCGGGATCATGCCGGAATCCGAAATCATAGGTGCCGCCGACCTTGGTGTAGCTGGAGGCGACGACTACCGCGCCCTCGTCATAAAACATCTTCCAGAACTGGCGGAAGTTGGTGTAGTTCGGCGGTCCCTCGACAACCAGACGATAACGCTCCTTGCCCATGTCGCCATCCGGCGTGACGGGACCCTTGCCCAGCTCGATGCGTTGCTCGACTTCCTCACGCAGGAACCGATAGTAGTCGACAGCATCGTCGGTGCCGCGGAACGCGCCGAAAATCGGCCCGATATAGTAGATGCCACCGGAATAGGCATCGATCGGCGAAGGTTTGGTCTTTGCTGCTTGCAGCACCCACACCAGATCCTCTTCAGCTTTGGCCGACTTGCGCAGGTATTCGCGCAATCGGTCGATGTCAAATTTGACGCCGGAGACCTTCTCGAGTTTCGGAATGACATCCCGCTTGAGCTGCTTCACCATGTACTGGACCATGTCCCTAGTGATTTTTCCGTCCGCTAGATAGGGCGTGTGAAACATGATCGTTTCGCACTTATATTGCTGGCGCAGCAGCTCAAACCATTTCATGAAGGTAAAGCAGCCAGTGTAGGACAGCAGTAGCACGTCCGGATCCGGCAACTTGCGTCCGTTGGGGCCGATATTGCCCTTGGCCATCATGCCAATGTCGGACTTGACGTAGGTGCAGACGTCTTCGGAATGGCCGAGCTTTTCGGCTTCCATGACGAAACCTCCGCTGGTCTTGCGCAGGCCGTTCTGGATCGCGTTGACCTCCGGCAAATTGTTGGCGAAGTCGAAGCACATCAGCAATTCGTTTAGATTGCCGGGAACGAACGTCGCCGCGACCTTCTCGCCGCGCTCCGGCGCATTGGCCAGCCGTTCGTAGTGCCCGTTCATCATCTCCTTCTGCTTCGTCATCGAAGCGTCCTTGATGACTTCAGGCGGCTTGGCCCTGTGCGGCGTCGTGATAATGGTCATGCTCCACTCCAGAGTTTGATCGAGTCGGCAAAGGTTCCTGCCTGTTCACGAATGGGCTGCATCTGCCCGGAATTCTCGGCATATTTGAACGCGATTTGGGGGACGCCGTGCTTCTTCAGCACGCTTTGCAGCATCGGCCGCTCGAGCAGCGCGGGGTCGCAGAAGCTCGGCATGGCAAAGATAACGCCTTCGGCGCGGTGCTCACGCACGCTATCAACGAGATACATGCCCTTGTTGGGTCCGTCCGGCTCGTACTTTGCCGACGTCGACATTGAATCGTGCAAGTAAGAGTACGCAAGATTCGCGATCGGATCTCCATCGGTTGAGACTTCGGATTTCTCCCAGCGAGTGACCAACATAAAATCGTCATCGACAATGTAGCAGCCGGACAGCTCGATAGATTTGATCAGGTTGAGCGGCGGCTGCTCGCAGAAAACGCCGGAAAGAACCACCCGGCAATTGTCCTTCATGGGTCTCTGCTGCTCGCGCACGGACGCGAGATAGTCACGCATCAGCCGATTGTGATCTTCCACGGGCAGGGCGAGGCCGGCGCGCAGCAAAAGATAGAGTTCCGAGGACGGGACGTTCCAGGGCTCCTTCGCCCGCAGCGCATAGGTCTCGCGCACCAGGCGACGATTTTCGTTGAACAGCACAATGGAGGCGCGGATGGATTCGTCCGTGACCGGCTTTCCAGTCAACCCGGCGAGCCACTCACGAATTTCGTTCAATTCGTTCTTGTAGAATTCGCCGCCGACATCGTCTTCGAAATTCTGCGGCAGATCGACGTAGCGCGATCCCTTGTTTGGAAACATCAGCTTCCACATGCCAGAGAGATTGCGGATCACGTCGCACATCGAGGGGAACAGCATGCCGTCGACAAAGTCGAGGCGACCAGAGACGCCGAGTTCGATGGTAGAGCGCGGGATGCGGCAGATATAGCTTTGATAGTACGCATCGCCGTGAATGACTTCGAGCTGGTCGCCGCCGCCGAGAATACCCAGCGGGAGGGCGCCTGCGGCGTGGATGATCTCACGCGGTACGTAATACGGCATGAAACCGACCACCTTTCGGCCCGGCTTCGCGTCCTTCCAGGCGCGCGCCGCCGCGAAATTCAGATCGGTGAACAGGTCATCGCAGCGTTGGACGATATTGGCCGTTGCCGATTTGGTTTTATCGAGCATGTCAGCGATCCTTCCAGCTTGCAGGTCGTTTCTCGATGAACGCGGTAAGGCCTTCGGTGGCGTCCCGCGTCGCCATCAACTCGGCCAGATAGATTTTCTCGACCGCAGCAAGCTTCGTAGAGACCCGTTCGATCGTGCCGTGCCTGGCGACGCGGGTGGCGAAGCGCAGCGATGCGGCGCTCTTGGGCGCCAGATGCCGATCGAAATAACCGAGCGCGGCGGCTTCGGGATCATCGGCAACCTCTGTCACAAGGCCGATCTTGAAAGCTTCCTCGGCGCCGATCGAGCGCCCGGAGAGCAAGAGGTCCTCGGCGGCCGCAAGTCCGATGCGTTCGGGTAGCAGACAGGAAGCGGCCGGCGCGAAGACGCCGATCTGAATCTCCGGTTGACCGAATTTGGCATCCCGCCCGGCAAACAGCAGATGTCCGGCGCTCGCAAGCTCAAGACCGCCGCCGAGACATTGGCCGCGGATCGCCACCAGGACAGGAATTGACGATGCAAGGATTTCCAGGATCAGTTGATGAAAGCCCGCGAGCATCGCTGCGCATCGGTCCGGCAGATGCTCCTCGATCGAGGCACCGAAGCTGAAATGTGAGCCGGCCGAGTCGATCAGAATGCCGCGCAATCCCGCATTGGTGACATGCTGGCCGAACGCATGCTCGATCGCGCCGACCATCGCGGCGTCAAGGATATTCGCCTTGGCGCGATCGAGCCGCAGACGAAGCAGGTGCCCGTCGCGTTCAAACCAGACTTTCAGCGGGCTGCTCACGCCTTGTACCCTCCCGCCTTCGATGCTCCGACCTGGGGAATCAAGTCCTCGATCATCGCTTCGGTCCAGCCCTCGCCGCTGGCGAGGCGCTGGCGAAGCGCGACGAAATCGATTTCGCGAGCGTTTTTGGGACCTTCATTGAAGGCGCGGAATCCGGCCCTAGCCTCGGCCATCATGTTGAGAGCGAGCCAGGCGCGGCTGTTTTCCTTATTGCGGTTCCAGGCGTCGAGCTTTGGCTTACGCAGTTCCTCGAAGCTCTTGGTCAGGCATTCGGGAAACGTCGTCATCAGCTTGGTGCACATCGCCTCGACCTTGGCATCGAGCAGCGACAGATCGACGGCGCCGCGCGCCATCAGCGCCTTGCCTGCTGCCAGGGCGGCGCCAGTCAGGGGTTCGCCATGAACGATGCGGCCGAATTCATCGAGATAGCGCTGAGTTTCGACCAGCGGATTGGGAACGAACGCGCCGTCCACCTTCAAACCCGGCACGATGTCGAGAACGACGCCGAGACGATAGGCTTTATGCGCCGACCACGGCTCGCACAGCGTTCCGGATTCCATCGCGCGCTCCGCGCCGACCATCAGTGGAAGGAAGTCTGTGGCGCCGCCGATCGCGGCCGAGCCATGCCTGGGACCGGCCTGGCCAAATCGCGCGAGATCCTGGGCGATCGTAAAATCGCACGCCATGCCGATTTCCTGACCGCCGCCGATGCGCATGCCATTGACGCGTGCGATAACCGGCTTGTCGCAGCCCAGGATCGACGACACCATGTCGTTGAACAGCCGCATATACTGCCGATATTCCTGCGGATTGCCGGCGTAGTATTCCGCATATTCCTTGGTATTCCCGCCGGTGCAGAACGCCTTGTCGCCCACGCCGGTAAAGACCACCGCGACGACGTCCCGCGCGTTAGACGCGGTGCGGAAGGCGCGGATCACGCCTTTGACCATGTCGGTGGTGTAGGAATTGAACTGGCTCGGATTGTCGAGCCATATCCAGGCGTTGAACAAGCCCGGGACAACCCTGCCGTCGGCGCCCCGCGCCGGCCGCTTTTCATAGATAACGCCCGCAACAGGCTCGAAGGCAACGATGTCGTGATTGACGAGTTGGATCTGGGGCATTTTGCAAAAATCCTCTCACTGCTGTGGGACGAGAACCGCGCGGCGGGCGAGCTTGTGGGAATGCACCTGCTCGAAGACCGAATTGATCTCCTCGAGCGAATGCTGTTCGACGAAATCGCCAAGATTGATCTTGCCGTCGAGCACGAGGTCGAGCGCGGCCGGATAAAGATCGGGCGGACATCCCCAATTTCCCAGCGCCCGCGCGTCGAACGCCATCAGATTTGAGAGACGCAGTTCGACCCTATCCATCGTGAAGCCGACGACGCAAAGCGTCGCGCCATAGGTCAGTAGGCCAAAGGCCGTGGTCTGTCCGGCCGCGGTACCCGAACATTCGAAAATCGTCCATTCCGTCAGTGGCAGCGCGTTCGCCTTGCAGAACTCGGCGATCTTCGCTTTCAGACTCTTGATGTCGTGCTCGCGGGCATTGAGCGTCAGGCTCGCGCCATGATGGCCTATCGCGGCAAGCTTGACCGGATCGACATCGATGGCGATTACGGTGGCGCCGAACGCCTTGGCGATCTGGGCGGAATAGCCGCCGACGCCCCCAATGCCGACGACGATCGCGACCGAACCCTTGGTAACACCGGCGCGCAGAACGGCCTGATACGGCGTTGTCACGGCATCGGCGACGACGCTCATATCGGCGAGCGAGAGGCCGCGTTTGGCAAGCCGGGCTTCGTCCACAGGGCAGAGCCCGCGCGCAGGGACAACAATATGCGTGGCAAAGCCGCCTTGGATATCATTGCCGGGCATTTTCTGTTTTCGGCAGATGTTCGGGCGACCGCGCTTGCAAGTATCGCATTCGCCGCATGGCAGCACTGCAGGAATGATTACCGCGCGGCCAAGCCACGATTTGGCACCGTCTCCCGTCGCCACAACTCGCCCCGAGATCTCGTGGCCCAGCGCTAGTGCCAGCGGATGGTTGGTACGTACGCCGTCATAGAAATAGCCGAGATCGGTATGGCAGACGCCGCATCCGGCGACGGCGACAACGACTTCGCCTTGACCGGGCTTCGCGACAAAAGCCTCGCGCACCATCGGCTGATTTACCGCTGTCATCATCCAACGATGCGCCTCGATGCCCTGGGCCATGTTGTTTCCCTGTTTTCTCACGGACCGCGCATTTGCCAGTTGCAGTCCCTTCTCTAATTTGGTAAATTAGTACATAATTACCAAATAAGCAAGCCTGATTTTCGAGGCTACCGGCGGAGCCGCTACAACGGCTCAAACAGGAGGACAGACCAATGAAAAGGCGAGCGTCATGATGAAATCACCCCCCGGCGCCTCACTTTCGATCGTTCTCACCGGATCGGGCGGGGCCGGCGTCATGACCGCCGGCCAGATCCTGCTCGATGCGGCGACGACCTGCGGTCTTTATGGCTTCATGACACGTTCGACCGGCCCGCAGATCAGGGGCGGCGAGGCCGCGGCAATGATCCGGCTTTCGTCGAAGCCGGTGCAGTCGCCCGGCGACCGGTTCGACATCCTGCTGGCGCTAGATTTCGAAAATTTGCAACGCTTCGCCGACGAGTTGCCGCTGGATTCCGCCAGCCTGATCATCGCCGATCCGGCCGCGGGCGAAATGCCGGGCTTTCTCATAAATTCCGGAGCCGCCGTCGGCCTCGTACCGATGGCGAAACTCGCAAAGGGCGTCAAAGGGGGACGCGTTGCGATGGTTGGCCTCGGCATTCTGGCGCGGCTCTTGGGTCTACCCGAGACGGCCATCATCGCGGCGGTTGCAGAGTCAATCGGCCGCAAGAAGCCCGAGGCACTGGCGGCGAGCGAAGCCGCAGTTCTGCTCGGCGCCAACGCCGCGCCGAATGTCGCTGTTCCCAAAATATCGCTGCCTGAGGCGAAAAAGCAGTGCCGCTGGTCGATCAGCGGCAATGAGGCGACCGGCTTCGGCGCGCTAAGGGGTGGCGTCAAATTTGTTGCCGGTTATCCGATTACGCCGGCAACCGAAATCCTGGAATGGATGGCGCACGCCCTACCGCAATGCGGCGGCGTGCTGCTGCAGGCCGAGGACGAACTCGCCTCTATCAATATGATCATGGGCGCAAGCTACGGCGGAGCGCCGTCACTGACCGCTACCGCCGGCCCCGGCCTATCCCTGATGGTCGAATCCCTCGGCCTCGCCGTGGCATCCGAAATTCCGCTGGTGGTTGTCGACGTCATGCGCGCCGGGCCTTCGACGGGAATCGCGACAAAATCAGAGCAAAGCGATCTCAACATCGCCGTTTATGGTCTGCATGGCGATGCCCCGCATATCGTCACCGCGCCGCTATCCGTCATTGACTGCCTTCTGACGGCGCAATGGTCGGTTCATCTGGCCGAAACGTTCCAGACGCCGGTCATCATGCTTTCCGACCAATCCCTCGGCCAGGCACGTGTCGTGATCGACAGGCCCGAAGAGGTTGCCTTTTCCTCCAAGCGCCTGGTCCCTGAAGCGCCCGCGGCCGGTTACGAACGATACGCCGCAACCGAATCGGGCGTCTCGGCGATGGCTATACCAGGTCTTCCCGGCGGCCAGTACACCGCCGACGGGCTTACCCATAATACGCGTGGCACGCCTTCGAGCCAGGCCAAGGATCATGTCGGCCAACTCGATAAACGCCAGCGTAAGCTGGAGGCTTTCGACTTCGGCGCGCACTGGGCCGAGATCGACGGCGAAGGCGAATTGGCCGTACTGACCTGGGGCTCGTCGAGCGAACCTCTACGCGAAGCCGTCGCCGCGGCCCGCGCCGGCGGCATCAAGGTCAGGCTCATCGCGCTGCGCCTGATCGCGCCGGCTCAGCCGGCGCTGCTGGCAGCGGCGCTGGCTGGCGTGAAGCGCATTCTTGTGATCGAGCAGAATCACACGGGCCAGTTCTGGCGTTATCTTCGCGCCCACTACGAACTGCCCGGCGAAGTGACCTCGATCCATTGTCCGGGCCCGCTGCCAATCCGGCCACGCGAGGCCCTCGCACACATTCAGAGAGGGGCACAAGCATGAATATGATCGCAAATGCGGTGAACGCCTTCAGCCCCGCCGATTACAAGTCTGCGGTCAAACCAGTCTGGTGCCCCGGATGCGGCGACTATTCGGTGCTGGTTTCGTTCCAGCGGGCGCTGGCGGAACTTGCGCTTCCCCCGGAGCAGGTCGCGGTCATTTCCGGCATCGGTTGCTCGTCGCGCATTCCAGCCTACACCAACTGTTACGGCTTTCACGGCGTCCACGGCAGGTCGCTGGCGCTGGCTTCCGGGCTGAAAGTGGCCCGGCCCGACCTGACAGTTCTCGTCGCCAGCGGCGACGGCGACGGCTTTTCGATCGGCGGAAATCACTTCCTTCACGCCTGCCGTCGCAACATCGATCTGACCTACGTCGTCATGGATAACCGCATCTATGGTATGACCAAAGGCCAGCCATCGCCGACCACAGAGCCCGACTGGGACACCGCCATCGCGCCCGGCGGCACCGGCCTCAGCCCATTCAACCCTCTGGTAATCGCGCTCGCCTCCGGCGCAAATTTCATCGCGCGAGGCTTTTCCGGCGACGTAGGCGGCTGCGCCAAACTGATCGTCGAAGCTGTCCAGACGCCGGGATTTTCCTTCGTACAGATCCTGAGCCCCTGCGTCACGTTCCGCGAAGACCAGCAGAGAGGCTGGAAGAGTCTTGTCCACGCCGCCATCGTACCGGAGACCGATGATCCGGCGCGTGCAGCGCGCCGGCTGATGACCGATGATGGCTTCAATACCGGCGTGCTCTACCGCGGCAAACGCAGGCCCTACCAGCCCGTGCCGTTAGCCCATTTCGCCCCGTCCCGTCTCGAATCCGAGTTTACGACATGACCGACGTCACGAAGTCGAACGAACCGCCGAAACTCAACAGCGTTGCCGAGTTTTTCGCGCAAGCGCTTGCCATCGAGGTGGAAGCTACCGAGCGCTATAAGTTGTTGGCCGACCAGATGGAAGTGCATAACAACAAGGAGACCGCCGCGATCTTTCGCAAGATGGCGTCGATCGAAGGCGAACACCGCGATGAGATCGCCCGCCGCGCCGGCGACGCATTGGTCGCGGGCCGCCCGGCTAGCTTCCGCTGGACCGGCCCGGACGGCCCGGAAACCGTCGATTGCGAAGACGTGCATTATTTGATGACGCCACGCCGCGCGCTATTGTTGGCGCGATTCAACGAGGAGCGAGCGGTCAAGTATTTCGAGGCCATCGCCGCCGCCGCAATCGATCCGCAGATTGCTGCGTTTGCCGCGGAAATGGCCGCCGAAGAACGCAACCACGTGACCTGGGTCGATCAATGGCTGGAACAGGCTGCTCCCGACGAGCCCGGCTGGGATGAGGACCCGGATCCCCCCGTACATTCGGAATGACCGGAGATCGTCTGTCTCGTGCGGAAGTAACCAGGCAGGTAGTCCGGCCTTGCCGTTCTGGGTAACCCTGCGATCAGAGGTCGTGGTGGGCGGCGAGCTCGGTATCCCTTTCCGGCGTCAGGGCGTCTTCCATCTCCGGGATCAGCGCACGCTCCTCCTTTTCGATATGCGAGGTGAGGCGTTCCACCAGTTCGCCGCACAGCCGCCGGAATGCGACCCACGCCTCAGGCGAAAATCCGTTGGTGCGCGCCGCGCTGGCGTTGGCGACAATGTCGTTCATGACATTACGCAGGACATGATGCTCCTCGACCAGCAAGCCACCGAGGTCCGACATGCCATATTCGGCGAGGGCCGGAAAAACCGAAGCCTCTTCGAAATCGAAATGGCCGGAAATTTCGCCTTGCATAGCCTTGCAAAGGCGATCGATGAACCTTCCGGTCTGATCGTCCTGGACGGGCGCGACCGGTCGAGCGAGCACGGCACGTTCTACTTCGGTCATGAGCGCGACCGTTGCCATATGGTCGTCATGCAGGATGCGGGAAGACGAATATTTGAGCGACAATACAGCCTCCTGTGAAGGTTTGCGTCCATGCCTTGAACAACGGCGGCGCGCTCAAAGCAAAAGTGCGAAGGACAGGTTTTGCGTCGGTTTAAACCCCGAGCGGTCAAGGAACGCGATCAGCGACGTATTATTCCACTCGACCACGGTTCGAACGCGCTCGACGCGCAAACTGGAGAGTTGGGAAAGCAGTTGCGCCAGCAAAGACGTGGCTACGTTCTGCCGCTGAAATTCCGAATCAACGCCGATCGTATCCAGAACCGCCTCAGCCTCGGTTTCGCCAAATTCGCCATAATCGACCCGCGCCATGATGAATCCGGCGGGCGTCTCATCTATTTCGGCCAACATCGACAGACGTACGCCGTTCTTGCGAAGCGCTTCGTCGACCTTGCGCTTCAGGTAGACGGAGCGGTCCTGGCCGGTAATGCCACGATCGAGGCCAATGACCGAAGGAAGATCGGCAAGCGTCATCGAGCGTACCGAAATGGGATCGGGTGTAAGGTAAAGGCTTACATCGACGTCGGCGTCGCGTGGTCGCATCTCTCCGGGCTTCTTGCCGCAGGCGCGGTCTAGCACGATACGGGTCCCGAGCCTGAAGCCGGCCGCGGCAAGAAAGTGCATCATGGACTCATCGGACCACAATGCCTGCGTGCGCAAGGCGTGCGCGCCGGACGATCGAGCGGCAAGCTGAAGCTCCTTGATCATCGCGCGGGCGCCGCCATGGCCCCGAACCGATTTCGACGTCCCGATCGCGTCGAGAACGGCTACACGCCTGCGGAGGCCGAATTCGCCATCGAGCATGTGCGCAAGCGCATGCCCCTCCACCACGCCGTTTTCGACATAGGCAAGCGAGATAAAACCGCCCGGCTCGTTGCGACTCGCCGCAAGCCTGTTCACGAAAAATCCGCGGCGAGGCTGCCCGCTGATCTCGCGGTCAATTTCGACGACCCTGTCGAGGTCGGTCGGCAACAGCCGCCGTATCGAGCGGCTTTCAAGGGCTTCGACTCGGGCGTTGGGCATGTAGTTCCCCTGTTATATCCGGATGTCGATGTTGCGACTGCCTGGCATGGTATCCACCCTCTGGTTATCCGGTCTAAATTTGCCTTCGGTAGAACTGCCTCGAACGATCTTTAACTCGATTTCTCAATAGGGCAGCCCGACATAATACTCCGCTTGGCGACTTGGGTTCGTATCGACGTGTTGAAATGCCGCCGCTTGAGCATTTCTCCGTGCACGATCGGATCGTACCGACGTCAATGACCTTCGCCGCTTAGTCTAGGCTCCGCATCACGCAACATGTAGCGTTGAAGCTTCCCGGTTGCGGTCTTGGGCAAATTATCGACGAATTCAATCCAGCGCGGATACTTCCAAGGACCGATCGTTCTCTTGACGTGCAGTTTGAGCTCTTCGCGCAATTCTCGGCCCGTCTCCTGCTCGTCCCCCTGGATTAGCACGATGAACGCCCTGGGCTTGATCAGACCATCGCCGTCTTCGGCGGGAACGACGGCAGCCTCGGCAACCATCGGATGGCTCATCAAGGCTTCCTCGACCTCGAAGGGCGATACCCAGATGCCACTGACCTTGAACATGTCGTCCGCGCGACCGCAGAAGCTATAGACGCCGTCCGGACGTCGCTGGTATTTGTCGCCGGTCCGTGTCCACTCACCGATGAAGGTTCGGCGCGATTTCTCGCGCTGATTCCAGTAGCCGGCAGCGGCCGATTCGCCGTTCACCAGGAGTTCGCCGATTTCACCGTCACCAACATCGTTTCCATTTTCGCCGATCAGCCTGAGCTTGTAGCCGTCAACCGGCACGCCGGACGTCCCGTACTCTACTTCGCCCGGGAGGTTGGTCAGAAACAGATGCCCCATCTCACTCGAGCCGACGCCGTTCACGATGTCGAGGCCGAATCTGTCCTTCCAAGCCCTACCGATAGGCGCCGGCAACGCCTCGCCAGCGGAAAAGCAAAGCCGCAACCGTTGCGATGAGTTTCTTGCAGTGCATTCGGGATCGGCCAGGATCGCGGCGTAAAGCGTCGGCACCCCGAAAAACAATGTCGGTTGATATCCCCTCAATACCTCGAAGACAGTCTGTGATGTAGGCCGCTCCGGATAGAATACCGACGTTGCCCCTACCCACATCGGACAAAACATCGCATTGCCGATGCCATAGGCGAAGAACAGCTTCGCGGCAGAAAACACCAGGTCATCTTCGCGATATCCGATGCGGCGCTGGCCGGCATTCTTTGCCATGACCTTCGGGCTCGAATGCACGTGCATGACGCCTTTCGGCATTCCGGTCGTGCCCGACGAGTAGAGCCAGAAAGCAATGTCATCCGCGCAGGTCTTGGCCGGCGCAGCGATCTCGTTTTCGGCAGCCAGCAGCCGGTCCAACCGTGGCATCGACGTAGGGCCTCCACCGACGACCACGATGGTCCGAAGGCTGGCCAAGCCGAACGCCGCCTCCTCAATGACCGGAAGCAGGGCGGTCGAAACGAAAACCGCCTTGGCGCGAGAATCCTCAAGCAGGTAGCGATACTGGTCGGCCGTCAGTCGCGTGTTGAGCAGAACCGGAACAACGCCTGCCCGGACCGCTCCCCAAAACAGAATGGGAAATTCAACCGTATCGAGCAGCACAAGGGCGATACGGTTTTCCCGTTCGATGCCAAGGCGCGCCAGAACGGGGCCGACGCGGGCCGCAGCATTTGCCAGTTCGGCATAGGTCAAATTACGGGAAGGGTCGATGAAAACGGTCTTTTCGCCGCGGCCTTCAGCGACGTTCCGATCCACGAAATCGACCGCGGCATTGTAATCACGAAGCGAATTCATCGGCCTCGCCCATGCGCTTGTGCGTTTCGATTTCTACCGGGTTATCAGGGAAGGTTCCTTGACTTCGGTTAGGCACGTCGCTGATCCGGGAAAGTCCGATGGCCTCGCCTTTGGTCACGGTAACACGGCACCCGAACTTCGACCCCGCTTTTCGAGGCGCAGGCCGATCACGGTTTCAAGCAGTTTGCATGGCTTGCGGGCCATCCTGTTCCGATTTTATCCATAATGATTCCGCCAAAGCGCGCGTGAAAACGCTTCGCTGCGCGAGGCAATGGCCCGTCCACTGTTTCCAGCATCTTCATCAGATGCGCCTCGGTCTTCCCCCAGCAGAGCTGGTAGATGTCGCGGCACATCGCCCGCGCTGTGTCGCCCGGCCAGCGTTCCGGCAAGAGCTGGCGCGGCAAGGAGGGGTCGCGAAGCTGAACGCGGCGGAATTCGTGCATCAAAAGCGTCCGGATGATGAAGCACTGCTCGGGGTCGAGCGCCGACGAATTGTGCAAGGTCCGCGCCACACTGCGGAAGCGATCGATGAACGACTGGTATTCGGCCGCGACCCTGCCCAGATTCCAGGATTGATCGACCAATTCCTTCAGCGGCCGGCTGGACAGCGCACCGACCGTGCGGGCTTGCAGCACGACTACCTTGTCGTGCAGGCCGGCGATCTGAAGAATATCCAGAAGCGCACCAGTCTGACTCGAAGGATGGATCAGAACGCCGGGAGTGATGGCGGCGTATCCTTCCCATAGCAGTTCCTTGCGCAGCATCTCGCGGAGTGCCGGCGTGAGGCTGTTGCCGGGAGTAAGCACCACCTGCCAGTCGCCCTTCCATGTGACGCGCGCATCGTCGTAGATTCTGTGGAAGGCGTGCTCGAACCGTCGCCGGCCCATCGCGGTCAGGCTGTAATAGCTGCGCCGGCCGATCTGCTCGGACACCAGCCATTTCTCGCGCGAGAGCCGAAACACCGAGGTGCGCACCGCACGCGAATTAAGCCCGAGCGGTTCCACCAGACGGATGAGACCGCCGAGCCAGGCTGTACCTCCGTGCGGGGCGATCATATCGCCGTATATCGTGATGATCAGCGAATTCGCCCGCAGTGGGCGATCAGCCAATTGCTTTTCGATCCACTGGCCGAGCAAACGGTTTTTCATGGCCGCATCGTAACCTCAGGGATCGCAGAGGTACCCTCCGCATTGATCTCGGTTAGATCCAATCGAACTTTGAAAGGTCGGGCGCCCTCCCCCGCGCCCGTCCGCTACGTCTCAGGGTCCGCGTCCGGCCCAGAGGCGCGACCCCGAACCGTCAGTTGATCAGAGCCCAATCGCCGTTTCGTACTTCCAGCATCCGGAAGGCCGAGAGTTCGAGACCCATATGGTCGGTAGGCGACATGTTCACCTTGCCGCTGGTGCCGACATAATTTTTGGTCGCCTCGATCTGATCACGTACCTTGGCCTTATCGGTTCCGCCAGCACGCTTGATGGCTCCGATGGCGATCATTAGCGCGTCGTAGGCATGGCCGCCAAAGGTCGAGACCTCTCCCTTGTAACGGTCCGAATAGGCCTTGGCGTAACCGGTCGCCACTGGCCTCTGCGGGTCGTCGGCAGGCAGTTTCGATGCAACCAAGAGCGCTGCGGCCGGCAGACGCATGCCTTCCGCAGCACCGTCAGACAATTTGATAAATTCCTCCGACGCAACGCCATGCGCATGATAGACCGGCATGGTGATGCCTAGCTGCCTGATGTTTTTGTTGACGACGGCAGGCCCCTGGCCGAGACCGAAGATGAACAAGGCCTGGACGCCCGGCGTGCCTTTGATCTTGGTGAGTTGCGGACCCATTTCGGTGTCCTTGGGGCCGTAAGTGTCTTCGACGACGAGTGTGATGCCCATCTTCGCCGCCGCGATTTCAGATTCCTTCTTGCCGGACTGACCGAAGCCGCTGGTTTCCGACAATAGCGCGATATTCGTCAAGCCGCGCTTCTTCATATCCTCGAACACACGCTCCGCCGCCATCCGGTCGGTGTGCGGCGTCTTGAAGATCCATTTCTTCACGGGCTCAACGATCACGACGGCGCCTGCCAGCGAAATAAACGGTATCTCGGCGCGCTCGACCAGCGGCGCAATCGACATGGTGGCGCCGGTGGTAGTGCCGCCAATCAGCAAATCGACCTTGTCATCCTCGATCAGGCGTTTGCCAAAACTGTTCGCCTTGCCGGCGTCCGATCCATCATCGTAGAAGGTGAGCTGCAGCGGACGGCCGAGGACCCCACCTTCGTTGTTGATTTTCTCGACGTAGAGCTGAAGGGTCTTCAGTTCCGGATCGCCGAGAAATGCGGCCGGACCTGTGACTGACAACACCGAGCCGATTTTGATCGGCTCAGCGGCCTTGGCCTCCATGAAAAAGCTGAGACCAAAGAGTGCGGCCATAATTGATTTGAGAATAACGTTCATCTGCCTCTTTCCTTCCTTTGAATTTCTCGACAATCAAGTTTTCTTACGAGCTTGAAATGTCCACTCGCTCAAATGCCGAGATAGGCCTCGCGCACCCGCTCATTGCCGAGCAGTTCCTTTCCGCCTCCCGACAAAACGATTTCGCCGGTCTCGATGACGTAAGCGCGATCAGCGATCGCCAGCGCCGCATGTGCGTTCTGCTCCACCAGCAGGATCGTCATTCCCAGCGTGCGCAGTTCGGTGACGGCATTGAAGATTTCCTCGACCAGGAGCGGCGCAAGCCCCATCGATGGCTCATCTAGCAGCAGCAGTCGCGGGCGGCCCATCAGCGCGCGTGCTATCGCCAGCATTTGCTGCTGGCCGCCCGAAAGTGTCCCGGCCGGAAGCCGCGCCATCTGCTTGAGAACCGGAAACATCGCGTACATTCTTTCGAGATCCTTTGCGATCTCAGCCTTGTCGGAGCGGCAGTAGGCGCCCAGATGCAGATTGTCCGCGACCGAGAGTGGCCCGAACACATGGCGGCCTTCGGGCACGTGGCAGATACCGAGCTTGACGCGCTTATCCGCGCGCAGTTGCGTAATGTCCTTGCCGTCGAATTCGATTTGTCCACTGCTGGCCTTTTGCACGCCGGAGATCGTGCGCAGCAAAGTGGTCTTGCCGGCGCCATTGGCGCCGACAAGCGCAATCAATTGATGCCTGCCGACGACGAGATTCACGCTGCGCAGCGCCGAGATCCGGCCATATTGGCTGCCAAGTCCCCGAATAGCGAGAATCGGCGCGTCGGACTGCGCCCGCACTTCTGTCCTACACTGCGAAACCGAATCGTTCGGCAGCGAAATGCTGCAGTATTCGGCGGTGAGCATTTCCAGCGCGTTGGTCATCGGTCAGGCCGCCTTGCCAAGATAGGCAGCGATCACGGCCGGGTCGCGGCGAACCTCGCGTGCGGCGCCTTCGGTGAGCTTCTTGCCGTAATTAAGCACCAGGATACGGTCGGAGATGTTCATCACCATTTTCATATCGTGCTCCACGAGCACGACGGTGATGCCGCTATTGGCGATTTTCCGGACCAGCCCGTCGATCTCCGTGGTCTCCGTCGGATTGAATCCCGCGGCCGGCTCGTCGAGAAAAAGAATGCGGGGCCGCGCCGCCATCGCGCGCGCGATCTCGAGACGCTTCAGCGCGCCGTAGGGCATAACGCTGGCATCGGCGTCCACATATGCTCCCAGCCCGACATAGGCCATGAGTTCGGCCGACTTCTCGCGCAGAACAGCGTCGGCGCGTCGCACCGACGAAAAGCGCAGCATGCCCTTGATGAGGTTGCGATCCACAGAAAGGTGGCCGCCGAGCATGACGTTCTCAATCGCAGTCATGTTCATGCAGATCTGGAGATTTTGAAACGTGCGCGCCACGCCTTTGCGCGCCAACTCGTGCGGCGGTCGACCCGTTACCATCTCGCCGTCAAGCCTGACATCGCCGGATTTCGGCCTATAGATGCCGGTAATCAGATTGAAGAGCGTCGTCTTGCCTGCGCCGTTGGGACCGATCACCGAATAGACGACGCCCGCTTCGACGCTGAAGCTTACATTCTGTACGGCCAGCACGCCGCCGAATGTGATGCTGAGATCGGAAACCTCGAGCAGCGCCATCAGCGAGCACTCCCGAATTTCGCAGCCAACGTCGGGCCAAGGCCCTTGGGCAGGAAAATCATCGACAGCATCAAGATTGTGCCGAAGGCCACCGTCTCCCAGCCCTCGAGGGTCGTCAGTGCCTGCGGCAAAGCTGTCAGCAGCACCGCACCGATTACCGAGCCGTAGACGGAGGCCATGCCGCCAACCACAACCATAGTCACCAGCTCGATCGAATGCGAAAACTCGGCGGTATCGGGTGTGACGAAGCCGACATAATGCGCGGTTAGGCTCCCCATGATGCTGGCGAAGAATGCGGACAGCACGAAGATCGTAGCCTTGTATCGGGCGGCGCCCACGCCGACGACCTGCGATGCCACCTCCGAGCCGTGCAGCGCGCGCAGTGCGCGACCAAACGGCGAATCGATCAGGTTCTGGCAGGCCCACACGCTGAACAGCAGGATGCCGGCGAACAGCCAGTACCACTGCCGTTCGCCAAAAATCTCCCAGCCAAAGACCGACAGCGGCGACACCGACATGCCGTCCGGCCCGCCTGTATAGCTAGCTTCGTTCTTGAGAACGATGGAAATGACGATACCCAGACCCAGGGTCGCCATGGCCAGATAGTGGCCGCGCAGACGAAAGATCGGCGGCGCGATCGCCGCTGCGATCAATGCGGCACCGGCCGCCCCTGCGCACAGGGCTGCAATCGGCGGCCACGAAAAATGCGTGGTCAGAACCGCCGAGGCGTAGGCTCCGATGCCGAAGAAGCCCGCATGTCCGAGACTGATCTGACCGGCGTAACCGATCAGCAGATTGAGTCCCAGCACGACGATCGCGTTGATCGCCATGCGATTGGCAATGTCGAAATAGTAGGTGTTTGGGAGCAGCAGGGGGAGCGCAAGCAAGATGGCTGCGAGGATGAACAGACCGTAATTCGTGCGCATCATACCCGCTCCGTCGCTTTGGCGCCGAACAGGCCGCGCGGCAGGAAGAAAAGAACGACGAAAATCAAAAGGAACGGCGCGGCGTCCTTGTAGGCTGACGAGATGTATCCGGCGGACAGCGCCTCGATTATTCCGACCATTAAGCCGCCGACGACGGCGCCGAGCCCGCTGCCAAGGCCTCCAACTACTGCGGCTACAAATCCCTTGAGGCCCAACATGATCCCCACGTCGTACGAGGTCATCGTAATGGGCGTCAGCAGGATGCCGCCGATGGCACCGATTGCGGCCGACAGCGCGAAGCTCACCAATAAAACCCACTGGGTGTTGATGCCGACCAACTGTGCGGCCAGTGGATCGAATGAGGTGGCGAGAATGGCCTTGCCGGCGAGCGTACGGTTGAAGAACAGCCAGAGCGCGACGACGATGGCGGCGGTGATTCCGAGCACCCAAAGGGTTTGCGGAGCCAGGGCAGCGCCGCCGACGGCGATGGGCGCATCGCCCGAAAACGCCGGGAAGGTGGCCGCGCCCTTGCCGAACCATATCTGTACGAGCCCCCGCAGCACAAGTGACGCGCCGATGGTGATGATGATCAGGCCAACCACCTCGGCGCCCTTGGCCGGTTCGATCGCGAGCTTCTCGACGAGGACGCCGACCACTGCTGGAATTGCGACCGCCAGGACCAGCGCGACCGGCATCGGCAGGCCTGTCTTGAGAAAAAACACCGTCAACATGCCGCCAAGCATGATGAACTCGCCCTGGGCGAAATTGATGACGTTGCTGGCGTTGTAGATCAGGGCAAACCCCAACGCCGCGAGAGCGTATGTAGCGCCGACGGTGACGCCGGAAAACATGAACTGCAGGAATTGCGAGAGCATCATTTTTCCTTAACTGCAGAGATGGCGCGCTGCCCCGATGCCTGGATCTATTTCGGACGCTTGTCGATCACCCGTTTCGCCTTGCCGACGACCGTGCGCTCGATCATGCCGGTCCCGACCACATGAACCTTTGCGGTGACCCCGATCAGCGCCTTGATGTGGTGAGCGACTTCGCGCTCGACTTCTGCGCACCCTACCGCCTCCAAATGGTCCGACAATTCGGGGCGAAGCTCGACGAACACGTCGAGTTCGTCCAGATGCCCCTCCCGCGTGACTTGTAGCTGGTATTGGGCGCAGAGGTTCGCATTCCTCAGCAGGATTTCCTCAATCTGGGTGGGGAACACGTTCACGCCGCGGATAATCAGCATGTCGTCCG
>Ga0209167_10000142_pt1 | contig 69929 bp, 72 predicted proteins | sample Coa_R1_9_FD_187154 | JGI IMG/M metagenome (GOLD analysis project Ga0209167, IMG submission 187154) | Surface soil microbial communities from Centralia Pennsylvania, which are recovering from an underground coalmine fire - Coalmine... | ecosystem: Environmental > Terrestrial > Soil >... | reverse complement strand
TGGAAGCAAAAGGACGCGGCGAGTTGGTCATCGAGCGCCTGGACGTGACCGGCGAGCGGCAAAAGATCGAACTTGATGGCAGTCAGTTGAAGGGCAAGTTCTTCGATTTCGCCAGCGCAAACCGGGCCTTGGCCTCCGGCGGCATTTACCTTGCGACCTTCGGGCGATCCCGAATAGTGTTCCGGATCGACCCTCTCGCCAAATCCGGCGCCACACCGATGGTCGGACGCCTGCTGCGGATGGATTAAGTATTGTCAGGTCCAGCGCCTTGAAACTTCGTCGCAGCACACGCGACTGCATTGCGATCGGTCTCATCGCGCTAGTCTGCGGCGCATTATCTGTTTCCCCCCTCTTCGACATCGCACACGGCTTGTCGATCGACATTTTGACCGCGCTGCGTTGGGAGATGTTCGGCGGGCGGAAAGACCCGGCCGCGTCACCTACAGTTGTCGTTGCGATCGACGAGGAGAGCTACCAAACTCCACCGTTGAAGGGTTCGCCCACCCTGACCTGGACCGGCGAGATCGGTCGGGTATTAACGGCAATCCTGGAAGGTGGCGCCAAAGTAGTTGGATTCGACGTCGTTTTTCCAACGTCGATCGAACAGTCGCAAATTCCTTTCGGCGACGGCTCACTGGGCGACAAAGTTCGAGGCTTCGACCGTGATTTTCTGCGAGCGCTGGCGGCAGGATCCTCTGCCGGCAAGGTGCTGCTGGGTGAGGTTCTGCGCGGCGACCAACCCATTCTGCCCTCGCAGGGGCAGCGGATCGCCGTTCGCCAGCAGGAGAATATTCGGCCGCTCAACGTCTTTACCGACAACGACGATATCGTCCGACGGTTGCCGCTCACATTTTTGGTGGACGGCGCACGCGTGCCGTCAATGGCCCTCGAACTTTCTTCGCGAGCGCTGAACTCCAAGGCAGAATTCCGTCAGGATGGGGCAGTTACCCTCGCCGGTTATCGAATTCCGAGCCGGGTGCTGAACACAATGACGCTCAACTTCGAGGGCGGCGCCGACGATATTCCAACCCTTTCGTTCGCGGACTTGCACCGTTGCGCCCTGAACAACAATAGCGAATATTTTCGACGACATTTCGAGGGAAAAATAGTCATCTTCGGCACAGTCCTGGACGCGGAAGATCGCAGGTTGACATCGAAGCGGTTCGCCACCGGTCTTGAAGGCAAGAGGGTGGCACATTGTGCGATCGAGGACAGGCCGGCAACGCGAAGCTTCAGGCGGGCGACTGTCGCCGGGGTCTATGTTCACGCCACCTCCGTCAACAATCTCATCCAGCACAACGCAATCGTCGAATTCGATGGATGGTCGATATTTGTTACCGCCGCCATAGTGGCGGCGTTCGCTGCTGCGGCCGCACTGATCTTTCAGCCGACCGCCGCCATTCTGGCGTACCTGGCCGCGATTGTTGTTTACGCGATCGGCGCAACGGTGGTCTTCCGCCATTCTCTTGCATTCCCGCTGAGTGAGCCGTTCATTGCCGGCGTCGGAGCGCTGGCCACCATGGTCGGCTATCGGTTTGCGATCTCCGACAGGGATAGACGGCTGCTGCAAAAGAGCTTTGCGCTTTACCTGGCGCCGCATGTCATCGACGGCATGCTCACGTCCAGCAAACTGCCTGAACTGGGCGGCGAAACCCGCAATGTGACCGTGTTTTTTTCGGATATCGAGAGTTTCTCGCTGATCGCGGAGGCCATGTCGCCGGAGTCGCTGATGGCTCTCATGAATGAGTATTTGTCGGCCATGACCGATATCATCGAAAGCCATGGCGGTTATGTCGACAAATATATCGGCGACTCCATCGTCGCGGTTTTTGGCGCGCCCGCCGACGATAGCGACCACGCCGCCAACGCGGCGCGCGCCGCGCTGGAATGCTGCGAGCGTCTGGCGGAGCTAAACCGGGAATCCAACGCATTCCAGGGGCGCCGACTGGCGCAACGCATCGGAATCAATTCGGGAGACGCCGTCGTCGGTAACTTCGGATCTCGCCGACGTTTCAACTATTCGGTGATGAGCGATGCAGTGAACCTCGCCTCCCGTCTGGAAGGGGCGAACAAATTCTACGGCACCACCATCATTGCCTCGGAGACCACCGTGGCGCTTGCAGGCGAGAGGTTCATCTGGCGCGAACTGGATACGGTCCAGGTCATGGGTCGCCAGCAAGCCCTGAAAATTTTCGAATTGCTCACATTCGCGGGACGAAAAAACCCGCTGCAGGAAACGTTCATCGCCAGTTACGCAGATGGCTTGGCCCATTGGCGCGCGGGAAAATTCGATCTCGCCGCAAAAAGTTTCGAGCACTGCGCCGAGATGGATCGGCCGTCCGCGAATTTCCTCACGAGGGCGAGAGAGTTTGCCAAGAACCCTCCGAACGGCGAATGGGGTCCTGTCCGCACCCTCCAGGAGAAGTAGCGAAGAGAAATAGCGGCGAAATCATATTACGCATGGAACGGTTTCGGCGCTCTGGAGCCTGCTCGGTCTGATTGAAGCAGGACCGGGGAAAGTCTCTTGTTTTGACGCATTTTCCTTGGCGAACCGACAGCCACTTTGAGGGCCGCGACGGCGGCTGGAGCTAAACCAGTCTGAAAGAACATCGGGCGATCGCTTTGAGCAGCCGCCCAATTTGCTTTTGCTGCTCCGCCGGATCGGTCCGTCGTCTCGACAAGCACCGCCAAGGTCGTATAGACGACCTCGGCGCAATACCTTCATCGGCGCCCATGTGAGCCCGCAGACCCCATGAACATCCCCAAGCGATACGAGAAGATCGCCTTCGTCGCCAGCGCCGGCACAGAGGCGCAAACGGCGCTCGCGCAGCTAGTCGGGCTCTACGGCAACCAGGATCCGACCAATGCCGATGTCGTGGTCGCGCTCGGTGGCGACGGGCTGATGCTGCAAACGCTGCATCAGCACATGCGCTCGGGCAAGCCGATTTACGGCATGCATCGCGGCACCGTCGGATTTCTGATGAATGAATTCTCCTCCCACGATCTGCATGCCCGCCTGACGGCCGCCCGCGAAACGCTGATCAATCCGCTGCTGATGCGGGCCACCGACATGCGCGGCGTCGTGCATTTGCATCACGCCATCAACGAGGTCGCGCTGTTTCGCCAGACCCATCAGGCTGCGCGCCTGCGCATCCTGATCGACGAACACGAACGCATGCCGGAACTGATCGCCGACGGCGTCCTGGTGGCAACGCCCGCGGGCTCGACCGCCTATAACCTTTCGGCGCAGGGACCGATCCTTCCCATCAACGCCGCCCTGCTCGCGCTTACGCCAATCAGCCCGTTCCGGCCGCGGCGCTGGCGCGGCGCCCTCCTCCCCAACTCCGCTTTCGTCGTCATCGAGATTCTCGAGGGTGACAAGCGCCCGGTCGCGGCGGTGGCCGATCACGATGAGGCGCGCGACGTCCGCCGCGTCGAGGTGCTGTCCGACAAGACCATTTCGATGCGGATGCTGTTCGACCCCGGCCACAGCCTCGAAGAGCGCATCTTGCGCGAGCAATTCGGCTATTGATGCCTACCTTCGGCGCGACCCTCGCCGAACCCGCCCCCATCCTTATCCACCCCGCCGTGACTTTGAGCTTCTTCGCAACCATTCGTTAACGGGGCCGGGATATGGTTAACGCTGGGTAATACCCGTCTTCGCCGGTATGCCCGTGAGGCCGGCCATGTTTCGTATCGATTTCAACAAGCTGCGATTTTTAGTCTGCGACGACAATCCGCATATGCGCCGCATCTTGCGAACGTTGTTGCATTCGTTTGGCGCACGCGAGGTCTATGAGTCCGAGGACGGCGCGACCGCGCTCGAGATGTATACCCACTACGTTCCCGACATCGTCATCACCGACTGGGCGATGCCGATCTTCGACGGCCTCGAGCTTGCGCAGATGATCCGGCAGCCGGAATCGAAGGGCAACCCATACGCCCCCATCATCATGCTGACCGGCCATTCCGAGAAACGGCGCGTGACGGTGGCGCGCGACGCCGGCGTGACCGAATTTCTCGCCAAGCCGATCTCCGCCAAGGGGCTTTATCAGCGCATCCTCAACGTCGTCGCCAATCCGCGTCCCTTCATCAAGACCAAGACCTATTTCGGCCCGGATCGCCGGCGCAACACCAACGCCGCCTATATCGGACCAGAGCGCCGCGTCGGCGGCGAGGTGGAAGTCCTCCAGCAGCCCTCACTGCTCGACAAGGCCCGCTCCTCGATCTAGCGCCGGAGATTCAAAACGCCATGACCAAGAACAAGTCCGACCTGATCGAGGTCAAGAAATTCGCCGATCATCAGGTGATCGTTCAGCCCAATCCGCTACGCACCGTGCTGCGGCGTGTCGCCGACGAAGATCGTGATGATCCCGTCGCGCGTGCCGAGAAGGCGCTTGCCGACTTGTCGGGCGAATTCAAGAAGTGGATGGTTGTCGAGTCCGATCGCCTCGTGGCCGCCTATGCCGCCCTTGGGAAGGATGGGGTTACCGACGCGACGCGCGACGAGCTTTTCCACGCCGCCCATGACATCAAGGGCGACGCTGCAACCTTCGGCTTTCCTTCCGCAGGTGTAGCCGCCGAAAGCCTCTGCCGGATCATCGAACACGCCCCGGATCTGGCCAAAGTGCCATCCGAACTGATCGCCCATCACATCAACGCCATTCAGGCCATCGTGCTCGAGCGCACCAAACTCGATACGATCAGCGTGGCCAGCGAACTCAGCCGGCGTTTGCGCGGCGTCGCCGACGAATACCTCACACACGTCAACCGCGACCGGCCCGAACACCTCGAAGCCGTCATGGCCCCCAGCATCGCGCCCGCGGATTAAAACTTCGACTCATTTCGTCAGACTGAGTCGTCCCTGCGAATGCAGGGACCCATACGCCGCGGCTCATCAATTGGGCGATATGGTCGCCGGCTTTTGAAACAATGAGCGCTGGCGGTTATGGGTCCCTGCGTTCGCAGGGACGACAGCGGCAAAGACATCTTAAGCCGCGATCAGACCGTGCTGGACCGGGGCAATCGCCTCCTCGGCGATCAGCTCGTCGCAGAACATGCGGGCTTCCTCCCGCGCCGATTCCGTCGCAAAGCGCCGCAGCAGGATCAGCAGGGGCTCGGTGGCCTGCCGGTCGGTTTCGCAATGCGTCAGCACGCGCTCGACCATGCGCCGGCGCAATCTTGCCGCACCGCCGACCGTATCGGCAAATCCGATTTCGTGACTGACTTCGAGCGCCGCGTGGAATGCCGCGAATGTCGATTCCGGTAGTCCTGCCCGCTTGAGCAGCGCGTGCAGGCTCACGCCGCCGCGGTCATGCAGCAGCGCGGCGACCCGCGAGGGCGGTAGGTCCGACAGTTCCGCCAACGCCGCCTCGAACAATTCGAGATTGCCCGACAACAAGGCGCGCAGGATCAAGCCGGCGGTGAGCTGGCCGGTCTCGCGCAGATGCCGCACCAGGCCGCGTATGTCCTCGCCGCGGGAGACGGCCGCGATATTCACCGTCGAACGATCGCGCGCCTCGCTCGCGGCGCGACCTGCGCGATCGGCACTCAGCCAGTTCCGGGCGACGACGAACTGCGCCAGCGTTTCCGACAGCTTGGCGACAAGGGCAACGCGGGTTGCGGCCGGAAGATCTTCGAGCACCAGCATCGATTCGCGGATCGCGGCGAGATGGCCGTGGCGCTCGACGATGCGGTCCCAGGAAAACGGCGCCAGCTCCGCATAGGCGTTCTCGATCAGCTCGAGCGCCGCCTCCGCGGTGCCGACCTCGGCGATGGCGGCACAGACCGAAGCCGGAAGATGGATGCGGCGCGCGATCGCGCATTGGGTTTCGCTGTTGCCGGTGGCGACGATGTCGACGAGATCGGCATCGATCAGGAGCGGCGAATGTTCGAGGACCGGCAGTGCAACGGAGGGCTGGTCGAGAGACAGCGCCTGAACGATGGCGGCGGGCGCCTCGGAGCTGCGCGCAAACACTTCGGCCATGGCCTGGCGCACCAGCGGCGAGGCATCGTCGAGCTGCATCAACAGCGCGCCTTCCGCCGCGGCACGGTCTGCTTCAGTGAGATCGGAAATCAGCCAGGCCCGCGCAAGGGATCGCGTGGCCTCGGCCCGCTCGCCTGCGGGGGCCGTCTTGATCCAACTGATGAACTGCCGAACGATCATTGCCCTGCCGGCTTACGCAACCTTCGACACCGCCAAGCAGTGTCACTGCAAGACAAAATAAACCACGACGCTTAACAAAGCGTTCACCATAAGGGGCTAGTTTTATTGACCTTTTGTTAAGAGCTGGGGCGGGGCCCTAACCGCTGAACGTCCCGCTGCGGTCGCTGAAAAGATCAAGCAGGCCGCCATTTACAGGTTTTGCGGGCGGCGGCGCAACGCTTGCCGCCGAGCCCACGGCGACCGAACTGGCCGGCCTGTCGGAAGTCAGCGACGAGCCGTTACCCCACAATTCCCGTACCGCCTGGGAGACCGGCTGGGCGCCAACTTGAAACAGCGAACGGAAGACCGGGTCGGCCGGCGCTGAATTGGTCGTCGTTGCCGAAGCAATCGTGACCGGCGCGGCGGTTCGAGCTTCGGGAAAGGTCGATAGATAACTTACGTTGTCGATCGCAGGCGCAGTTGGCGCGGCGCTCGCAACAGCTACGCCCGGCTTGATGTCTCCGCCAACCGAGGCCATCGCGTTGCGGGTGGCGGGCGAAATGGCCGCGCTGGCATAGCGTTGCGACAGAACTGAATAGACTTCGGAGACGCTGCGGGCGCGCCCGGTGCTGCGTTCATAGAAGATCGAGCGGTTGGCCGCCGCGGCGTTGGGAAACAGCCGCGCGCCGGAAGCCTGCGGATTGTCCTCGGCATTCGCGATCAGCTTCGCCGCGCCGCCAACCCCCAAGAAGTGCGCCATGTACAATTCGCCGTCGGTCGGACGGCGACCGATCATGCCGGTGAGCTTGAAACTGTTGGACTGGGTCAGAACGGCCGCCATCGCGGATGCCGCGTCCGGATCGTCGCGCAGCTTCATGATGGCCCGGCGCGCGGCGGGATCGCTGACCTCATAATAGCCGTCGGAAGATTTGGCGATGGCATCGGCGTATCGGCCATAGCCGAACTGGGTGCCGGCCTCCTTGATGGTGCCGAGCCAGGTCTGGTCGATGAATTGAAACAGCCCGTGTGCCGAAGAGGTCGAAGCGCCCGCCGTCGGATTGAAATCCGATTCCATCTTCGCGGTCGCGAGCAGATATTCGAAGCTGGTGCCGCTGGTGTTCGCCGCCTGCTTGATCGCGCCGGCAATCCGCAGGCGCGACGGATCGACACCTGGCGTCGCCGTGGCGTTCGATGTGTCGACCGACATGCCTTGGTCTCCGCTCCCCGCGAGACGACCCACCCTGCCCGTTCGAAAGCTCCCACTGACGACCGGGCCAAGCTCACACTGAGACGATTATGGTTAAGGAGGGGTTAAGAGATCTCTCGCGCAGCGCGGCAGGGATGCGCTGCTGAGCCGTGGCCCATCGGGTCACAATAATCGTAGGTCCCCGCGCTGCGCAGCGGCGCATTGGCGCTGCAGCGCGTCGGGGGCGCGCCTACTTCCGGTAAACCGCCTTCGGGTCGAACACCCTGTCCGCATCCACAAACGACAACCGCGCCCCGCCCTCGCCTGCCTCGACCTTTCGGTAAAAACAGGAGTGCCGGCCGGTGTGACAGGCGGCACCGGATTGCTCGACCCGGATCCAGATCGCGTCCTGATCGCAATCGATGCGCATCTCGACGACCCGCTGGACGTGACCGGAGGTTTCGCCCTTGCGCCACAGCGATTTGCGGGAGCGGCTGTAGTACCAGACCTCTCCGCTTGCGATCGTCTTGCGCAACGCCTCTTCGTTCATATGCGCGACCATCAGCACTTCGGATGTAGCAGCGTCGGTCGCCACGCAGGTCACAAGACCTGCGGCGTCGAATTTGGGCTTGAACACAAGCCCCTCCTCAATGTTGTTGGGTTCGGATGATGTGGACACGGGTCAGTCCTCGACAATTGAACGCGAGGACTAGCGCTGCGGCCCTCGCACCATATTCAGGAATCGCGCCTGCTCCGCCGGATTGTCGCGGAACATGCCGGTAAAGCGGCTGGTGAACGTGATCGCGCCATGCTTGGCGACGCCGCGTACCGACATGCAGGTATGCTCCGCCTCGATCATCACCGCAACGCCGCGGGGCTTGAGAATCTCGTCGATGGCGGCGGCGATCTGGGCGGTCAGATGCTCCTGGGTCTGCAGGCGGCGGGCAAATATGTCGGTGAGCCGCGCGAGCTTCGACAACCCCACCACCCGCTCCACCGGCGTATAGGCGATATGCGCCTTGCCGTAGAACGGCATCATGTGATGCTCGCATTGCGAGGTGAACTCGATGTCGCGGACCAGGACGAAGTCGTCATAGCCGGCCGTCTCGCCGAAGGTACGGTTGAGCACCTCCGCCGGACACTGATGATAGCCCTGGTAAAGCTCGTCGAAGGCCTCGACAACCCGGCGCGGCGTATCAAGGAGACCCTCGCGATCGGGGTCTTCGCCGATATAGGTGAGCAAGGTCTGCACCGCAGCTTCCGCCTCGGCCCGCGACGGACGGGGCTGGTCGGCGCGAACCGCGGCCGCCAGGAATTCGGATGGGTCGAGCTCGGCGGGCCGGGCTTCCGGCAACTTCGCCTCTGCAGGCTTGATATCCGAAGCCGAGGTCTTGATATCGGAAGCCTTGCCCGGGCGAAGGGATTTGATCAATGCGTCCATGTCAACTCCGTTCGACGGTCCTGACTGAACCGAAGTGTCACCGGCAGACGGGGCGGCGTACCGCCGGACGCCTGAGTCCCACAATACCATCCTTGCGGCCAAGTGGGTTCTTACTCAGGCCGCGGGGAAATAGCGGCTATATTTCCGCCATTACCGACCATATATAGGGCTATGCAATCCAGCCGCCAAGGGCGATCGCCGGGGCGATCAAGCCCGGAAGCCCAAGATATCGACCTATGCTGAACGACATCTACAACAAGCGCATCATCGAACTGGCCGGTAATATACCGCGGCTTGGCCGGCTAGCCGCCCCAGACGCCACCGCCACGGCCCATTCCAAGCTGTGCGGCTCGACGGTCAAGGTCGACCTCAAGATGGACGGCCCCGTCGTCAGCGATTTCGCCCATGAGGTGAAGGCCTGCGCCCTCGGCCAGGCCTCGTCGTCGATCATGGCGAGCCACGTCATCGGTTCCACGGCGAGCGAATTGCGCGAGCTGCGCGAGGCCGTCCGCAAAATGCTGAAGGAAAACGGAACTCCGCCGAAAGGAAAGTGGGCCGATATCGCGTTTCTCGAACCGGTGCGCGACTACAAGGCGCGCCATGCCTCGACCATGCTGACCTTCGATGCCGTGGTCGACGCGATCGGCCAGATCGAGGCAAAGGCCGCGCAGCCGGCCTCGGCTTAGGCTGCTACTGCGCCGGCGTGGCCCCGACGCCGCCGGTCGGCGCTAGCGCTTCAGTCGTCTTGACGGATTTCGTGGCCAGCGCGGCCGGTTCGTTATCTGCGGAGTTGCTTACCAATCGATCCTGCAACGGTTTTTCGTTGAGCAGGACCACCGGCACGACCGATCCGACCGTCTGCGGCAACACTTCGGCCACGGCTTCGGTGGTCACGAGATTGGTCAGCCGTAATTCTTCGCGCGACAATTCATGCAGATCTTCCCATGGCGGAACATTCAGCGACAACGACAACAAGTCGCCGGCGCCACCCATGTCGAATGTATATTTAGCCAGCCGGCCGATGTCGCGCTCGACGATCATCAGATCCTCGGCGGAGTAGCTGGCGGCCTTGGCATCCTCGGCCCGGTCGCCCATCCAGATCTGATGCACCCTCACATGGGCTGTTTCCGGCACGTAGCGGGTCTTTCCCGACAGCAACAGGAACACACACATCGACTCGCAATAGGCTTCAGGGGTAACGCTAGCACGGTCACCTTGCGCATTGTGGGTCTCGACGCTGATCCCAACGGTGGTCATCACATTGAGATCGCGAAAGCGCCGGCCTAGCGCGATGGAGTCGTTGACCGAACCGCCGCTGGAATCCAGCACGATGGTCGCGCCGCGGAGGTCGCGACCAATCGCGAAGTCATCGAAATCCTTCGGGCTGTCCGACGTGACGATGCCGACCGCGCGGACCCAGCCGCCGCAATGCGGCCGGCAGGCCACCCAGCTAAACTGCATCGGCAGTTTGCGTTCTTCGAGGGTATCTTCGGCGCGCGCCGCGCCGCCCATTGTGGCAACCAGGCTGCGCCCTGCAAAACAAATGGCGGCAGCGCCTAGCAGCGCCAGACCGCCGATGCGAAGTGTAACAAACCTCAATTTGGTTCCTTCCCCACAAGCCCCAAGAACAAGCCTTGAGAACAAGCCCTAAGAACGCGGTCGCAGCGGCTCCAACACGAAATGATTCTGTCACCCGAGCGTTATCAAAGGTAAACGTGGCGTACCGGATCGTCCATAGAACCTTTGCTGCGACGCCACACAAGCGTTGATATTTCCAAAACTGTGGCACAATTACTTCCAAGCACAGGTTCCATACCGGGAACCAAGCAAATCCGCGCACAGGATTGCAGCACGCAGCCATGAAGCATTCATTGTCACAGCATTGTGTGGAGTGTTCCCACGCAGCCGCGCGCCTGCCGCGCAACGGAGGGCGCGCGTTGATCTGGCTTTATCGCCACACGCTGTCGCCGCTTGTCGGATATAATTGCCGCCATCTGCCAACCTGTTCGGTCTATGGCGATGAGGCGATCGAGCGTTTTGGATTGTGGGGCGGCGGATGGATGACGCTGGCGCGGCTGTTGCGTTGTCATCCCTGGGGCACCTCAGGCATCGACAATGTTCCGCTGACGAAGCCCGCGGGCGCGCGGTGGTACCTGCCATGGCGATACGGGCGCTGGCGCGGCGTTAACAGTCCCTAGGACCGCCAGGCGTATTGCACCGCATCCAATTGAAATGCGTTGCCAAATCAGGGGAACCGGCGTTTTGTAATGGCATTGGTTCGATGTCTTCGAAGGAGGACGTCAGCGATGCGCTGGAAAATCCGCCGAAGCGGTCACGATCGCCGGCAGATCGATCTGCTGGTCGCACTTGTAATCGTCGTCTTCATCGCCGCGCTCGGCCATTACTTCAGTCGAAATCCGAATCCGCAAACCACGAGCGCGATCATCGAGCCGAGCCAGACCGTGCGTTGGTAAGGCAGTCGTTCGCCCCAATTTATTCGGATCATGATCTAGCGAAACCAGAGAAAGCCTCGCGACTGCGGCTCGACGGGCGCTGGTGGCCGCGGCTTGCGTGGGCGCGGCGGTCTGGGCGGCGGGGCATCAGTCGATGACGTCTGTTCGGGGACGGCGGAACCGTCGTCAGGAAGCCTGACCGACAGCAGCAAATTCGATTCATGCGCGCGCCAGCGATAGCCGACGCCGAAATCCATCGGCTGCGCGCGGCGGAACAGTTCGGCATAGGATTCCTGGTATTTGCCCGTGAATTCGCGGATCGGTCCGGCATAGCGGCCGAACGGGAAGAAACGCCACTTCTTCGGGCTGTAATAAGCTAGCGGAATCCCGGAATCGTCCTGAATGACGGTGGCGCTGTTGGCAAGAATGTAATCGCGCACCGAGCTGAAATTGCCGGAATGCAAGAGATAGGACGCGCTCTTGATCAGGCTGTTGCCGGGCGCCAGCGTCGAGCAGAATTTCAAGAAGCCGCTCGCCCTGACGCCGGAATTGGAAAGATCGGTCGAGAAATAAAACAACGTCTTCTCCGCGCCATCGCTGCCGGCGAACACGATTCTTACCCCCCGCACGGCGTTCGGACCGGGATTTTCGTTGGCGAAATACGCCGTTCCCTTGTCATCGAGCGCGACCGGGCTGACGTTTCGAATGGTTTTCCCGGAGCGCGCCAGGAACACATAGAGAATGGGCAGCGTGCCGTTGAGTTGCCCGGCATGCAGGTCGACCTTCATCTGCTTGGTGATGAAGAAGGAAAAGCTCAGGATCGAGCCAAGCGAGCGCTCGACATTGTAGAGCGGCGCGCCAATGCCGCCGCGCGGCATTCTTGTAAGATCAGGCACCGAACCCGGCGGCTCGAGTGCACTCAGCACGTAGGTCGAGGCCTTGGAGTAAAACGCGTCGGCGTAAAGAAAATCCGGGCCCGAGAACATGTAGAACATGGTCGGCTTCGGCGCGGCCAGATTTGCGTCAGCCCAGGCGCGGATCTTCGAGAGCTGGCGCTGCTCGAGCTGGGCGAAGGCCGTATTGAAGAACCTGGCGTGGTGCTGCCAGGCGGGATCCCTGGTCAACGGCATCAGCGGCGAATCGGCCGACGGCAGCATCCCGGCTAGGAAACGCGCGGTGTCATCCGCGGTTGCGGTGTCGGCGGCGCGGGCATGAGGCAAGGCGGCCGCGAGAAACAGGGCGGCAGCCACAGCCGCGATTTTCAGCGTCCGGAACATCTCTACTCGCGACCTGAAGGGTGGACGGGCGAAGAGGTCGCGGCGCCGGCATCGTCCCGTTTGCGGAAAACGGCATAGATCAGGAGGCCCGAAACCATAATCAAAGCACCGAGGAACGACTGCAGCGGCCGGTCGACCGCAAGATAGTACATCATGAAGAGGGTCACGAGCAGGAAAATCACCGGCGTCACAGGGTATCCCCAGGCCCGATACGGCCGTGGCTGATCGGGGTGCGTGATGCGCAGCTTGATAACGCCGAGCACCGTGAAGAACGAGCAGAACAACAGTGCGAATTGAATGAAATCCAGCACCGCCTCGAAGCTGCGGGTGAACAGCATCAAGGTAGCCACCACGAGCTGAAGCAGGATGGCATAGGCCGGCGCGCCTTCGCCCGATCTGCGGGCAAATACCTTGAGCGCGGGGATGTCCTCGCCCATCGTCATCATCACGCGCGGACCGATCCACATCATGGCACTGATCGATGAGACAAGGCCGATGCAGATCATCGCGCTGACGATGCGGCCGCCGATCTCGCCGAAGATGTAGCCGCCGGAGATCCGGGCGACGTCGAGTTGGCCGGCGAGTTTTTCGATCGGCGCAGTGTGCAGGAATATCGCGTTCAATGCGACGTACAGCACGAGCACGATCAACGTTCCCGCGAGCAGCGCACGCGGCAGGTTTTGCCCCGCGTCATGCATCTCGCCGATGATATAGGTCGCGGCATTCCACCCCGAGAACGAATACATCACGAACACAAGACCGATCGCGAACGGCGCGCTGGTGACATAACCGAAATCAGCGGCGTGCGGCGCAAAGGAGACCGGCTGCGGCGCGCCCATCACAAGACCCGCGATCAGGAAGGCAACGATCAGCACGACCTTCAGGATGGTCGAGATCAGTTGAAAGGTGCTGGAGTGCCTGACGCCGCTGAGCTGGATCAGGGAGACGAGCCAGACCGCGCCGAGCGCCAGCGCGAGCGGCGGCGCTGACGGAAATACCGATTTGCCGTACTCCCCGAACGCCATCGCCGCAAGCGCCACCGGCGCGGCAAAGCCGACGGTTGCCGACACAAAGCCCGCCAGAAATCCAAAGGCAGGATGAAAGGCGCGGCTCAAGAAATTGTACTCCCCGCTCGAACGCGGAAACATTGCGCCGAGTTCGCTGTAGGAAAACACGCCACACAGCGCGACGATGCCGCCGACGGTCCACAACAAGAGGATCGCAAAGCCTGACGGGATGCCCTTGACCTGGAAACCAAGGCTGGTGAAGACGCCGACGCCAACCATGTCGGCGACGACAATGGCGGTAGCCACAACCACCGAAACCGTGGTTCCCCCGGGAAGCCGGCTGGAGGCCCACGCCGCGCTTCCCGTTTCCATTGCCGCCATGATCGCCCGCACTTCGGGCGCCATGCCCGGTTGCTTTCATGGTGCCGATTGACCTCCGCCAGTTCAAGCGGTGTTAACAATCATCGAAAATCGACTCGAATTCGGTGTTTAGATACCGATTTATGGCGCGACGCAGCGAAAAGAGCGCGTCCGTCCCAATCAAGACACGATTTCGTGCTCGCTTAAGTCGTTCCGGGAATGGGGAGAAATTCCCGGAGGGTTAACGTCACCGCAACACAAGCGAGCTGACATACGCCGGTCGTCGGCGGCTGGGGCAAAGGGGTGGATGGTCGGGGCGAATCCGAATTCGAAAGCATGTAATCGCGTGAGCACGGTGCAAACACCGGGCTCGGCGCGGTATGCGTTGTCGCGCGCCCGTCACTTTCGCACCGGATCGCTTCGGCTGCGCTGGATCGCTGTCCTGACAGCATTGCTCCCACTTTCATTCGTCCTCGCCCAATGTGGAAAGGCGCCGAGCCCGGGCGCTCTTGCCGCCAACGCGCAAGGCACGGGTGGCGACACGTTCGACGACCGCTTCCCGGCGCCGTCATTCAAGGATCGCTTTCCGACGCCGGGCGAGAGTTTGTTACAACGGCAAGCCACCACCTCCGACGCGCAAAGCCGGCGTACGGCGCAGGCGCAGCCCGCCCCCTATCGCATTGCGTCGCTGGCGCCGACGGTGCCGTATCAGCGTCCACCGCACGAAGATCAGACCGCTTTGGTCAGCCTGAAGTCCTCGGCGTTTCCCTATTTCGGCAACAATCCACGCACCGACCAACCATTCCTGAACATTTCCAGCGGCGACCGCCGCGGCCACCGCAGCTATAGCGGACGGGTCTATTGGCAGGACGAGACCTACAACGACAACCGCGTGCTGATGCACGTGCCCGAAACCTTCGACGTCCGCAAACCCGGCGTGATCGTCGTATTCTTCCACGGCAACGGCGCGACGCTGGAGCGCGATGTGCGCGACCGGCAGCTAGTGCCGCGACAGATTTCCGACTCCGGCGCCAATGCCGTGTTGCTGGCGCCGCAGCTTGCGGTCGATGCCGCCGATTCCAGCGCCGGCAAGTTCTGGCAGCCCGGCGGGCTCAAGCGCTTCATCAATGAATCGGCCGATCACCTCGCCAAGCTCTACGGCGACCCGAGTGCGGCCAAGGCCTTCGCGAACATGCCGGTCATTCTCGTCGGCTACAGCGGCGGCTTTGTTCCGACCGCATGGAGCCTCGAAGTCGGCGGACTGGGCAATCGCGTGCGTGGCGTCGTCCTGCTCGACGCCGTGTATGGCGAGCTGGACAAGTTCACGTCCTGGATCGTCAACAACCGCTCCGGCTTTTTCGTGAGCGCGTATACGCGCTACACCCAACGCCACGATCAGGAACTGATGCAGATGCTGCGCGACAAGGGTATCGCCATATCGGACGACATGGACGACCCCCTGCATCCCGGCAGCGTCGTATTCGTAAAGACCCCCGATGGCGTGACACATCGCGATTACGTCACCCACGCCTGGACCGATAAACCCATCAGGGAAGTGCTGGTCAAGATGTCGACGACGCCGGCGCTCAAGCGGTTCGCATCAAGCCCCGCCGATGCATTCGCGTTCTCAAGCCGATAAGAATCTCTACGCCGCGGCTTAGGCCGGCGGCTTGCCGATACCTCGACTCGAAATCACCATCACCAGCGCCAGCGCGACAAAGGCCGCCCCGGCATATCCGATGCCGTACAACAGCTCGCGCGCATACAACAGACCGCCGATCGCCGAACCGATGGCCTGGCCCACGTAAAGCACGGATGTGTTGAGCGACACCGAGGCCGAGGCCAGTGCCGGCGCTGCGGCCACCAGCCGAACCTGCTGCATCGAGTTGGTCGAAGCAAAGCCCAGCCCCCAGACCACAACCGAACAGGCCATCAGCGGATAGTTGCCGGCGCTCACGGCCCATCCGGCGATGCCAGCCAGCACCAGAGAGATGGACACGATCGACGTCCTGTAGGGTCCCCAGGCATCGACAAAGCGGCTGGCAATGGCGATCCCGATGAAACCGCACACGCCGTAGATCGCAAATACCGCGCCGACCGCGTCCGCACCGACATGGGTGAGCTTGGCCAGAAGCGGTCCCATAAAGGTGAACACGGCGAATTGGCCCGACATCGTCAGCGTCGTGATCACGAGCAGCGCGACAATCGCGCCGTTGCGCCCAACATCGGTCCACGTCTTCAAGTCCACCCGTGCCCCGACCAGTCCGGCGGGCAGGCGCCACGCCAGCAGAAGAAAACCGAGAGCTGCGATGACGCCGATGCTGCCATAGGCGACGCGCCAGCCGTAGTGGCTCGTCATGAAGGTGATCGCCGGCAAGCCGACGGCGGCTGCCAGCGACCAGCCAAGAAACACATAGGCGATGGCGCCGCCGCGCTTTTCCGGCGCAACGATGAGGGCGGCGGTGCCGGCGGCCTGGGGCGTGTAGAGAGCGCCGATCCCAAGCACGATCAGGCGGATGATCAGGAGGGTCGCGTAGTCGGGCGCCAACGCCGAGGCCGCGTTGCCAACCGCGAACACCAATAGCGTCGCCGTGAGCAAAGCACGGCGCTCGATTCGGCTGGTGAGCCACGCCGTCAACGGCGAGCCGAAACAAAGCATCACCGCGCCGAAGGTGATCAATAGTCCCGCGGCGTGAACGGAGACGCCCAGATCCGAAGACAGTTCGATCAGCATGCCCGCCGGCGCCAGCACCGAGCAGCCGGTCACGAGATTTCCGAACATCAGGGCGGTCGGCGCTAAACGGCGATGAATGGGGCTGTCGGACGTCGGATTTTTCATGCAAACGCATCTAGGCGACGCCGGCATCGATTGAAAGGGCGGGAACGAATTTAATCCGCTTGGAGTGCGAGGGGATTTCGTGCGGCCAATTTTTTGTTCAATCTCGATTGCACCGTCCGAATCGCCTGCTATACCGCTGTTTCCCGCTTACCTGCGCTCGTTCGCAGGAGTGAGCCTCAGGAGACTGCCATGCCAGACAAGAATGCGCCCGCGTCCGGATTCCAGTACAGCATCACGAATCTGAAGCCGGTAGAGCCCGTGCAGAAAGTCGCCCTCACCTTCCCCGACGGCGCCAGGCGCGAATTCCCCAAAAACACCACTGGGCTCGAGATCGCCAAAGGCATCTCGCCCTCGCTCGCCAAGCGCACGGTGGCGATGGCGCTTGACGGCGATCTCGCCGACCTCAACGATCCGATCGTAAACGACGCAAAGATCGAGTTCGTCAGCCGCGAGGAACCGCGGGCGCTGGAACTGATCCGGCACGATTGCGCGCATGTGCTGGCCGAAGCCGTGCAGTCGCTGTGGCCGGGCACGCAGGTCACGATCGGTCCGGTGATCGAGAACGGCTTCTATTACGACTTCTTCCGCAACGAGCCGTTCACGCCGGAAGATTTTTCGGCGATCGAAAAGAAGATGCGCGAGATCGTCGCGCGCGACAAGCCGTTCACCAAGGAAGTCTGGGATCGCGAGAAGACCAAGCAGGTGTTCCGTGACAAGGGTGAGGCCTTCAAGGTCGAACTGGTCGACGCCATTCCCGGCGATGAGCCGATCAAGATCTACTTCCAGGGCGACTGGTTCGATCTGTGCCGTGGCCCGCACATGACCTCGACCGGAAAAATCGGCAATGCCTTCAAATTGATGAAGGTGGCCGGCGCCTACTGGCGCGGCGATTCCAACAATCCGATGCTGACGCGCATTTACGGCACGGCATTTGCCAAGCAGGAAGAGCTCGATGCCTATATCAAGCAGATCGAGGAAGCCGAAAAGCGCGACCATCGCAAATTGGGACGCGAGCTCGACCTGTTTCACTTCCAGGAGGAAGGCCCGGGCGTCGTGTTCTGGCACCCGAAGGGCTGGACCATTTTCCAGGCGCTGATCGCCTATATGCGCCGCCGCCTCACCGGCGACTACAGCGAGGTCAATGCGCCGCAGATCCTCGACAAGGTGCTGTGGGAAACCTCCGGCCACTGGGACTGGTATCGCGAGAACATGTTTGCGGCCCAATCCGCAGGCGACGAAGCCGAGGACAAACGCTGGTTCGCGCTAAAGCCGATGAACTGTCCCGGCCATGTGCAGATCTTCAAGCACGGTCTGAAGAGTTATCGCGACCTGCCGCTGCGCCTTGCCGAATTCGGCGTGGTGCATCGCTATGAGCCGTCAGGGGCCATGCACGGCTTGATGCGGGTGCGCGGCTTTACCCAGGACGATGCGCATGTGTTCTGCACCGAGGCGCAGTTGGCCGAGGAGTGCCTCAAGATCAACGATCTGATCCTGACAACTTACGCCGATTTCGGCTTCGAGGGCGAACTCACCGTCAAGCTCTCGACCCGTCCCGAAAAACGCGTCGGCACCGACGAGATGTGGGATCACGCCGAACGCGTGATGGCAACCGTGCTCGCCGAGATCGAGGCCAAGAGCCGCAACCAGCGCATCAAGACGACGATCAATCCCGGCGAAGGCGCGTTCTACGGGCCGAAATTCGAATATGTGCTGCGCGACGCCATCGGCCGCGACTGGCAATGCGGCACCACGCAGGTCGACTTCAATTTGCCGGAGCGGTTCGGCGCGTTCTACATCGATGCCGACGGTTCGAAGAAGGTACCTGTCATGGTGCATCGAGCGATCTGCGGCTCGATGGAGCGTTTCATCGGCATCCTGATCGAACATTATGCCGGCAACTTCCCGCTCTGGCTGGCGCCGATCCAGGCTGTGGTCACGACCATCACTTCCGAAGGCGACGAATACGCCAAGGTGGTTGCGGCTGCGGCGCGGCGCGCAGGCCTGCGGGTTGAAATCGACCTGCGCAACGAGAAGATCAATTACAAGGTCCGCGAGCATTCGCTGGCGAAAATCCCGGCGCTGCTCGTGGTCGGGAAGAAGGAGGCCGAGACGCATTCGGTCTCGGTCCGGCGGCTCGGCAGCGACGCGCAGAAGGTGATGCCGACCGACGAGGCGATCGCAGCCCTCGTCGTTGAAGCGACGCCCCCGGATATAAAGAGGGCGAGCACCGCAGCTTGAGGAATGACGGAGTTGATATGCCCGATGCCATCACGCTGCTGAAAACCCGCCGCTCGATCAAGCCGCGCGAAATGACCGCTCCCGGCCCTTCGCCCGCCGAGCTTGAGACCATCCTGACCATCGGCGCACGGGTGCCCGATCACGGCAAACTGGCGCCGTGGCGTTTCATCGTGTTCGAGGGTGAGGCGCGGGCGCGCGCCGGCGAAATCATTTCGAATGTGTTCGCGCGGAAGAATCCGGACGCCCAGCCCGCCGAGATCGAAGCCGAGAAACGGCGGCTGACCGACGCGCCGCTGGTGATCGGCATCGTCAGTTTCACAAGGCCGCATCCCAAGGTACCGCCATGGGAACAGGAATTGTCGGCGGGTGCGAGCGCGATGAATATCGTCACTGCGGCAACCGCGCTCGGCTATGGCGCGTGCTGGCTGACCGGCTGGTTCGCCTTCGACCGCGACGTACTCGATGGCCTCGGGCTAAAGGCGGACGAAAAGCTCGCCGGCTTCATCCATATCGGTACGGCGGGCAAACCAAACGAAGACCGCCCGCGCCCGGCACTTTCGGACATCGTGACGCGGTTTTAGCGCTCAATAAGGCGCCATCAACGCGCGACGACCTCAACCTCGCCGTCGACGCCGTTGACGACGTTGAAGGCGCGCTCATACACCTTGCCTTCATTCTTGGCGATGGCGCGATATTCGCCTTCGGACAACACGACACGGGGGAACGCGCCGATCGATTCCTTGATGACGTCGCCGCCCGGCGTGATCACCGACCATGCGGTGTTCGCGAGCGCCTCGCCGCCGCGGTCGCTGACGAGTTTCAAGGTTATCACCGCCGCGCGGTGGGTGATGGTCACATCGGTCAGCTTGCTCGCCTGCACGCGAATATCCGAACGCACCACGGAATTGGCGTCGCCATAGTTGGAAATGATGTAGTAGGTGCCTTCTGGCACCAACACGACGTCGCCGGCGGCGACGTTCGGCACCAGCGGAGCGCGTTCGCCGATTTCGAACTGGCTGCCCTTGTAGATCGCAAACGATATCTGGTTCTGCGGAATCTTCGACGTGCCGACGCGACCCTCGATGCGCAGACCGCCCGCCGGAAGCACAAAGGATTCGCGGTCGGTCTCGGCCTTCAGCGTCACAGGCCGTACCGTGCTGACGAGCCCAAGCGCGACATGGACCACGTAGTTGCCCGGCGGAAGCACGATATTTGGCGTCGCGCCGCGGTCTTCGCGGATCAATTTGAAATTGCCGGTGTCATCGGGCCGGTCGGAAAACACCCGCCATACCAGCCCGCCGGTGATGACAGGCAAATCCTTGCCGAAACGCGCCGTCAGCGCCAATACTGCCTGGTTGGGCGCGGCGGCGCCGGGAGGCGGTGCGACCGGCGGCACGGTCGCGATCGAAGGCTGTGTCAAAGGCGCGGGCAGATTAGGCATCGAGGACGGGCCCGACGGGGGCGCCAGGTTCATCGCGGGCCCTGCGGGGGGTTCCGGGACCGGTGCCGGCGGTACCGGCGGCGGCCGATCGCTGAACAATTGAGCCGAAACCGAGGCCGGAGACGCCGATATGAGGATGATGGCGAGCGCCAACGCCAAGCGCGGACGCCCACCCCGCTTGGACCGACTGCTACCCTGCCTTCCCCTGATCATAACGCCATGCTTTTCACCGAAAACGCGGCAAATTCAAGCCTGCAGATCGGCCGGACGGCCGCGTGGAACCGGTAAAGATCGCCGAGGTTACTACCAAGGCGCCGCGGTGTGGTCACATTCTTTCCCTCAACCACGGCATAAACCATGCTTCTCGTCCATTCTGGCGGGATTGGGCCGCAGCTTGTAGCTTTGCGTCCACAGGAGATTCTCTTAGGTGCTGGATAGTTTGATCAAGCGGGGCCAAACCGGCTCCGAAGGCCTGGACAAGGTCGGGCTAGGCAGCACCCGGCGGCCCATTATCGGGCTCGCGCTCGGCGGCGGAGCGGCGCGCGGTTTCGCCCATATCGGAATCGTCAGAACCTTGATGGCCCACGGCATCGTCCCCCACGTCGTGGTCGGCACCTCGATCGGCGCGGTGGTCGGCGGCGCCTATGCCGCCGGCCATCTCGACACGCTGGAGGAATGGGCGCGCAGCCTGCAGCCGCGAAACGTGCTCGGCTACCTCGATATCCGCCTCAACGGCTCTGGTCTGATCGGCGGCGACAAGCTCGCCGCGCAGCTCGAGGCCGCGATCGGCCAGACCTTGATCGAGGATCTGCCACTAAAATTTGCCACCGTTGCAACCGAGGTCCGCACCGGCCACGAGATTTGGCTGACCCATGGCCGCATGGTCGACGCAATGCGCGCCTCCTACGCGCTGCCCGGAATATTCGCGCCGGTGCTGGCGGGCGACCGCTGGCTGGTCGACGGCGCCCTGGTCAACCCGGTGCCGGTGTCGGCAGCGCGCGCGCTCGGTGCGGAAATCGTGATCGCGGCCAATCTCTCAAGCGACATATTCACGCACTCCACCACGATCTATTCGCACGGCGCATCGGCGGCGAAGACGGAAGCGCCGCCCGAGCCGGCGGCGCCAAAGCGCGGCCTTGGCAAATTCTTCTCGCCCGAGCGAACCGTGAAGCGCGAGTTTTTCGGCAGCCGCGGGCGGCCGGGCATCTCGACGGTGATGGTCGACGCCTTCAACATCATGCAGGACCGCATCACCCGCGCGCGGCTTGCCGGCGACCCACCCGACCTTTTGATCTCGCCACGGGTCGGTCAAATCGGCTGGTTTGACTTCCACCGTGCCGACGATCTGATCGCGCATGGCGCGCGCGCCGCCGAACGCGCCATCGTCTCGATCCAGGAAGCGATCCAAATTCTGACGCAAGGCCCTTGAAGAGCAACCCTCGCGTCTAGGGCAACCCACCGGCCATCATCTCCTCCAATTTCATCGCCGCGCCGCCATAATACCAATTGCGTTGCGGTTGTTCGATGATGCCGACCACCAGACCGCCTTTTCCGATCCGGCATTCTTTCTCCAGGCCTTCGCCGATGCGGCCGAACAGCATGCGCTTCTTCCGGTCGCTGATTTGAGACCTCGGATAAACCAGGATGACGGCGGCAACGTCCGCTTGCGCAGCCCTTGCGGGCACCGCGGCTGCCCTCGAGTCGAGCGCCTGCCCGGTGACGACCCGCAAACAACCCTCTTCGCCCGGATTAAGCGCTGAGATGACGGCGCGATGGACGCATTCGCCAACCCTGGCACAAAGCTCCCTGTCCTCACCCTTCGTCAGCGCGATGTGAACCAGCATAATCCTCCCCTCCGTCTGGCCGGTGTCCTGCCGTGCGTGCCACCGACAAGCAGCGCCCGCGTGTTCGGCCAAAAAGCCACATTGCCAGCCTGCCTCATGAGGCTCTATGCTGCAAATTCATAATTTTCATTATCTTTATTCTGAACGGGTCATATCTTGCTGGATGAAATGCGCGCCTTTGCCGTTCTTGCGGAAGTCGGATCGATCCAGCGCGCGGCTGCGAAATTGGGCCTGACCCAATCCGCGGTGTCGCGCCAGATCCAGCGGCTCGAGGACAATCTGCGCACGACGCTGATCGATCGGCGGATCAAGCCTTCACGGCTGACGCCGGTAGGCTGGACGGTGCTCCGCCGCTGTCAATCGATCCTGCAAGACCTCGCCGACCTGAAAGCGACCGCATCGCCCAACAAGGAGCCGTCCGGCGTTCTGAGACTCGGCGTCGGAAATGTTCTCGCCGATGACGGGATCGTCGAGTGCCTGCACGCGGTCGGCCAGCAGTTTCCCCGCCTCGCAATTCATGTCAGGACCGATTGGCACCATGTCCTGATCGGCCATGTCAACGAGGGCACCCTCGACATGGCGCTGATACCCAAGCGCCCCGACCTGACGCTGCCGGAGGGCGTGGACGCGAGGATCATCGGCGTGGAGCCACTGGTGTTTGTGGCCGGAAGCGGTGAAAAAAAGCTGCCGAAACGCGTCCCACTCGAAAAACTCCTCGACCGTCACTGGGTGGTCAAGCCTAAGGGGTCCGGCACGCGCGAGATGCTGGAGCTGTTGCTGGAGCGCCGGCAACTGCCGTTCAACATCGCCGCCGAAGTGCGAGACGAAAATCTCATGCTGTCGTTGATCGCGCGCAACCTGGGCGTCGGCCTGGTAACCCGGCGCTCGGTGCAACGCCACGCGCGATCAGGCAAAGCGAGGCTGCGCTTGCTCGATGTGCCGAACCTGAAACTCAAGCTGGATATCGCAATCGTCCGCGCCAAATTCCTTGGCAGTCTTCATGCTGCAGCGGACGCCTTGGAGCAGCGGTTGGTACGCCGGTTCAACAGCGATGCTGGCCGCTGACTCTGCCGAAGTGGACGTTCCCTTCAGCGTGACCTTCGCGCTTTACGCCGTCTTGATGTATTCGCGCAGCGCTTCCTGCTCGTGCTCGTATTCTCGAACCCGCCATTTGACGACGTCGCCGATCGAAATCAGGCCGACGACCCGCTCACCCTCGACCACCGGCAAGTGCCGGAATTTCCCGAGCGTCATCATCTCCATGATCGCAGCCACTGTATCGGTCTGCTTGCAGCTTATGACCTTGCGCGTCATCGTAGCGCTGACGGGTTCGCCGAGCACCGCCGCACCACGTTCGCCCAGCACACGCACGATGTCGCGCTCCGAAAGGATGCCTTCGATGCGGCCCTTGCTCATCACCAGCACCGCGCCGATCTTGCGCTCCCCGAGAATCTTGACGGCAGCGGAAAGTTTCGCCTCCGGCTCGATGCTCTGGACATTGTGACCTTTGGTATCGAGAATTGCACGTACCGTCATTGTCGTCTCCCTGAAGCCGATCGCGCCCCTTCAAGCGAGCGCGGTCTTTATTCAATTTGAGTCTTCAAACAACAGTTCAGCGCCGGCTTCGTTGCGGGCGCATTTGGCGGAAACGGCTTCAAAAGCACATCACGGGCTCACGCCGTGCCGCTTATGGCGATGATGGATGAAATCGTGCTGCGCCGCAAGCGGCGATCAGTCGCGGCCGGACGACGCATCTGCAGCACGAGGCGCCGCACGTGGAACCGGATCGAATAGCGAAAACAGAAACAATCCGGCGAGAAAGCCGCCAATATGCGCTTGCCAGGCGACGCTGGCTCCGTCCGCACCGATCGCCATCGACCCGGCGCCGAAGATGACGTTGACGCCGAACCATATGGCAAGAAAACTGACGACGCGCCTGTCGCGCAAGGCACGCAACAACGGCAGTGCCGGCACCTTTGCAGCGGCTTGCGCATCGCCGCGGCCGAAGGACAGGAAGCTGCCGCGCACGAAAGCGAAACGGATGGCGGCGGCCATAGTGCCGGAGACCGACGCCGACGCGCCGATCATCGGCGCCACCTCGTGCTCATGGGTGACAAGATGCGCCAGCGCGCCGGCAGCCGCCGTCACCGCCATGAATACGAAAAACCGCACCGCGCCAAAACGGCGCGCCAGCGCGCTGCCGAACGGCAGCAGCCACAGCACGTTGAACACGATGTGGGTGAGATTGGCGTGGAGCAGCGAATAGGTCAAAAAGGTCCAGAACTTGGCGCCCTCGCCGCCGGGGAATTCGATGTTGAGCAGCGTCGAGTCGTAACGCCTCGGAATGAAACCAAAGACGTCGATTGTCCAGTTCTCGAGCTCCGGCGGCAACAGCACGCGCAGGTGAATAATCGCCAGCAACAGGACGTAGGCCGTCAGCGCGCCGGGCAGCGTGAAAACCGGCTCGCGCTGGGGTGTCTGCGGCAATTCCGGTGGGCTGTCGGGCGGAGATTCCAAGGGGTCGGGGACCTTAAAAGCCGGCTCAGTGAACGATGGCGCCCCATTAGAGCGTTTTGAAGCGAAGTGGAAGCAGGTTTACGCAGACCAAATGAAATTCAATTTAGGTCAGGGACGCCGCGGATTTTCGAACCCGCGTAAGTTTCACGCGTTAAGGCAGTCAGACGTCGCGTTGACCACACTTTTTGCTGGGAGCGCCGGCATGAAAAAAGTCTTCCTTCTTTGTGTTTGCCTTTGTGCAGGCCTTGCAACCATGCCAGCGTTTGGGCGCGGCGGCATGGGATCGCACCACGGCTCGGTGACCGGCGGCGCCTTTGGCAGTAGCGCGGCTATACCCGGTACCAACTCGTTGGGCACGGCGCTTTCATCGTCCGGCGGCGACGGCCCGATGAAGGGACCGTTCCTGGGCACCAATCCCGCGATCGACCGGGAGGATGCTAAGGTCGAGAAGATGATCGAGCCGATTTGCCGGGGTTGTTGATCGCAGGACGAGAGGGCCATCGGCGGCAGACGTCGCAGCGACAATCCGACTAATTGTTTGCCTATTCTCCGAAGGCGAACCGGGAGGGCTCTGAGAAAGCCCTCCCTCGTGTGGCTGGTCTTCCCGCGCGAGGTCCCCGGGGTAAAAAGTCCCCAACCCTTCCCCGAGCAACGACCAATCTGTTCGACGCCGCGTGTGTCACCACCCCGCCGGACCAACGAGGCCGGCGAAGGAATCCTATGCGCGGCACACTAGCAGCCTGCCTTCGATCGCCAAGACGATAGTTAATTTAACCTTAATGGCGCAAAGCCGGTGCCGAAACCGGCTGTGGCATGGACGCTGCACTGACTGTCTTGCACAACGACACCGGGGAAACGGGTGCGCGAAAGCGGGACATAAATGTCCCATCCGCGCCCGGCTCGGAGCAAGGGACAGGGCATGAAACATCCGTCTAACCAGGCATTTTTCGCATATTGGGACGGCAAGCGCGGCGATGAGCGCGCGCCTGACCGCAGCGAGTTCGATCCTGACGCGGTGCGGGACCTGCTCGGCGACATCTTCGTGTTGTCTTGCGACAGCGCCGCCGGCTATCCGTTTCGCGTCGCCGGCACCCGGCTATGCGCCCTGCTCGGCCGCGATCTGAAAGACCGGAGCTTTTCGGAGCTGTTCAGCGCGGACGGCCGCGAGATCGAGGACATCATCACGGTGGTGACGGAAGAGATGCTGGCCGCCGTCGCCGGCATCACCGCGGCTTCGGAAGACGGCGCGCAAGCGCATCTGGAATTGCTGCTGCTGCCCTTTAGCCACCGCGCGCACACCCCGCTCAGCCTGACCGGATTGCTCGCCCCGTTCGAAAACGGACTTGGCCGCCTGCGGGATTTCAAACTGACCTCGTGGCGTTACCTCGGCCACCCGCCGGTGCAACGGCTCGTGCCCCGCACGTTACGCAAACTGAAGCTCGCGCGCGGGCTCATGGTCTATGAAGGCTTGCGCTAAGGCGAAAGCCTCATCGCTCGGATTTTTCCGTTACTCGATCACCTCATCGGCCCGCGCGAGCAACATCGCGGGCACTTCCAGTCCGATGCTTTTTGCCGTTTTCAGATTGATGACGAATTCGAACTTGATCGATTGGACGATCGGCAGGTCGGCCGGCTTGGCTCCCTTGAGGATTTGCCCGGCATAGAGGCCCACCTGATGATATCCCTCGGGAAGGCTCACACCGTAGCTCATTAGGCCGCCTGCCAGCGCATACTCGCGGAACTGATAGACGGCCGGCATTCGACGTTCTGCCGCAAATGCGATGATCCGTTCACGCCTGGTATCGAAAAAAGGGTCGGCGCCCACTAGTAGCGCTTCGGCGCCTTCCCGGACTAGCGTTTGAAAGGCCTGCTCAAGCTCCGCGTCGTTCTTGGCATATGCAATATGAATGGCTTGACGGAGTGTGCCGGCCGCCTCCCGCAATTCTCGCGCCTGGGCTTCGGCCTCCGGATAATACGGATCGATTAGTACTCCGACGGCTTTGGCGCCGGGTATCAGTTCGTGCAGCAATCCAAGCCGTTTCGATTCCGGCGCGGTCGTCAACACGCTGACCCCAGTGGCATTGCCACCCGGCCGGTTGAGACTTTGGACCAGACCGATCTTCACGGGATCGCCACCGACCGTGAACACGATCGGCATCGTGGAAGTTGCCGCTTTGGCGGCAAGCGCCGAGGGCTCGCCGCCGGTCGTGACCAGTACTGCAACGCCGCGGCGAACGAGATCGGCCGCCATTTCCGGCAAGCGATCGTACTGGCCCTCCGCCCAACGGTACTCGATCGCGACATTCTGGCCCTCGGCAAAACCAGCTTCGCCGAGGCCCTTGCGAAACGCGGCGAGAAGTGCGGCCGTTTCACCCGGTGACCTGGCGCTCAGATAGCCAATGACGGGCATCGAGTGTTGTGCACGTGCGACGTACGGCCAGCTCACCAGCCCGAAACCTGCCGCTCCGAGAAATTCCCGCCGCCTCATCGCTCATCCTCTACCGGACAATCCATCCTAGAGCATTATCGGTTCCGATTGAATCAGAACCGAAGCTCCAGATTCTTGTTTTGACGCGTTTTCTCACGCGAACCGGTATCCACCCGCGGATCAAGTCCGGGGGCATGCTTCGCTCGAAAACGCTCTAGCGGCTAACCGAGCCCGCTATCGGCCGAGCGCCGACGAGTGGGCCGCGTGCCCCTCGGATTGATGCGCTCCAGTCTGGACAAATGGGGTTCCCGCAGGCAACTTCCCGGTACCGCTCGGCGTGAAAGAAGGGTCTTCGAGCGTCAGGGCCTTGCGGGGAAATCCTTTTTTCAAATGACCATCGCATGAAGGCGCATCGGAGGAAACCATGGCCAGACGACTTTTTATCATCGCATGCCTCTTTCTGTTTCCAATTTCTGTTTCCCCCGCACAAACGCCCTCGCCCGAAACCATGACTGCGGCACGGAATCTCGTGACCACGATGAAATTGGCTGAGCAATACAAGGCGCAGTTGCCGGCCATCCTGCTCGGTCTCAGGCCGGCGCTGACCCAGGACAGGCCGGAAATCGAACGCGATTACGATGCAATGATGCCGATGATCGCGGAAGCCTACACGCCGTTTTATTCGGCGATGGTCGACGCTGTCGCCACCATCTATGCCATCAATTTCACGGCCGGCGAGCTCCGCGAAATCGAGGCGTTCTATCGCCAGCCGGCCGGACAGAAGCTACTCGAAAAGACGCCGGCGATTATTCAGCAGAACGCCCAGGTCACTCAGGAAGTCAGCCGCAAGGCGACCGATGATCTACGCAAGCGCCTGACCGAGGCGCTACGCCAGAAGGGGCACAAGCTGTAACGCGAACTCACGCCTTTGCGGGTTCCACCACCAACTTGCCTTCGCCTTCCTTGACCTCGGCCGTATCGACGAACAGGCTCGGGACTTTCTTCGCCCGATCCATAAGCCATGCCAACGCTATCATGATCAGGATGCCGCCGACGCTGACGAGCAGCTGCATCCAGAGCGCGCGCGCGCCGTGTTGGGCGTGCTGAACCAGGATCCAGTGCGCGCCAAAGGACAGGAAGACGCCGAAGCAGAAAAGCGGTAGCGAATGCTGGCCGCACAGAATCATCGGACGCAGCCATTTTGCATTGAGTATCTCTGCCCTGCGCGGGAAATATCGGGCGACCAGCAGCGCCACCGCGAGGAAATGCGTGAAACGCAGCATGTCGAGGTCGGTCTTGTCGATCGGATAGATCAGCTTGATCATCCATTTCGGCACCATCGCATCCAGGAACGGCAGGTGCCAGGTCATCACGATCAGGAATGCAAAGGCAAGCCACAGCCCGGCCACTATCAGTGCCGCGCGGGACTGGATGATGGGCCAAAGCTTTGCCGCGCCACCGACGCCGCACCATGCCGCGAACATAAACAGCAATTGCCAGGCGAACGGATTGAAGTACCAGTGCGTTCCGGGTGGATATGACGCGAGATTCCAGTCGAATACACGCGCGCCGATGTAAACGAGGACCGAAGCAAGCAATGTCAGGTTTGGACGGCGCAACATGCACCACAACACAAACGGCGAGACCGCTATCAGCGTGATGTAGAGCGGCAGCACGTCAAGATCGACCGGCTTATAACGCAACGTCAGCGCCTGCCCGATCAGAACGTCCGGATGCTGCAAGAAATTGTGAACGTTGAATTCATCCTCATACATCGGGTTGTCGAATTTCCTGACCGTGCGGGCAATCTGTGCCGTGAACAGCAGGAACAGCATGATGTGGGCAACGTACATCTGCCAGACGCGCGTCCACAGCCGCTTCAACGCGGCAAGAAAATTCCCAGCGTCAATGATCGGACCGTAGATGTAGCCGGCCAGATAACCGGAAATGAACACGAAGGCCTCGGCGGCGTCGGAAAAGCCGTAATTGCGCAGCGTCAACCAGGAGACGAAGTCGTCCGGAACGTGATCGAGGAAAATCATCCACAGCCCTAGGCCGCGGAAGAGGTCAAGTCGGAGATCGCGCTCGACGAAATGAGAGAGAGATACCTGATCCTGATTGGCCATCATGCCCCATCCATTTGTCCCGTTGGCTATCGCCCAATCGGCAAAAAAGACTCAGGAACACCGGCAAAAAGTCCATGTGTTCGCGGCTCGCAGCCGAAAGCCCAAAATAATCCGTCAGCCAAGAGCAAATCCGCCCGCTCATTGATACCAACAAGCATGCGGGCGTCAATGTCCTAGAGGAACCGAAACCGACGGTAACATTGCAGAAAAAACGCCACCCGAATGGCCCCGGAGGTGGAAGCCGGATCGCGCGAAAAGGCGCCAGACAAGCGTTGGCCCGCTTATTCCACAAGCTCCCGCCACGGCACGATGGTGGATTTCACGGTTTTCATCGCCATCGCGTCCGCAACCGCCCGGCCGACGCCCTCCTCAGAGAACGGATACAGCGTCTGCATGTCGAGCCAGGGATATTTGTTGCGGGTGCGATAAAGCATATCGACGCCGAGCGGCAGGTCGTTGCCGGTGAAACCCCAGGAGCCCAGCACGTTTAGGTCCTTGGTGCATATGCGGTGCCAGGAGGTATTGATCGAGCCGGCATCGGTGAACTGGCCCATTTCGACATAGGTACCGCCGTCACGCAGCATTTCGATGCCTTCGGGACCGGCGCTCGGATGGCCCGAGCAATCCATCACCAGATCGGCGCCGAAGCCGCCGACGATCTCGCGCACGCGCTTGATGCGTTCCTCCGGCGTCCTCATTTCCTCGATATCGACGGTGGCCTCCGCGCCGAACTGGCGCGCCAACGCCAGCCGTGGCGTCTCCGGCGCCCCGACGCAAATCACCCTGCCCGCCCCCATCTCGCGCGCGGCGGCGACCGCGAGAATCCCGATCGGGCCGGAGCCCTGGATGACCACGGTGTCGCCCCAGGTAAAACCGCCGGCGCGGGTGGCGCGGTTGAAGGCGCGGATGCAGGAGGTCAAGGGCTCGGACAAGGCGCCCAGCCGCAACGACATATCGTCGGGCAGCTTGTAGATTTTGGTCCCCGGCAACATCTCGAGATCGACATAGACATATTCGGCCCAGCCGCCCCACAGATGCGGCGCCTTGTCGAAGCCGAGATAGCGGCCGTAATAGACCGGCGTCAGGCACTTGTTGGCGCTCAGGGGATAATGAATGCAGTAGTAGCATCGCCCGCACGGCATCAAAGGCGGGATCATCACCTTCGATCCCACGTGAAGCGGCTTGCTCATAAAGTCTTCGCGAAATTCGGAGCCGGCCTCGACCAGTACGCCGCCGATCTCATGGCCAAGCGTGAACGGCCACGGCAAGGGTTTAGGCCAGTGCCCTTTGAGGATGTGCAGATCGGTGCCGCAGACCCCGCAGGCGCCGACCTTTATCAACGCCGCTTTTTTGGGAATTTTCGGCCACGGCACGGTTCGAATGACCGGCTGCGCGCCGGGACCGTCATAGGTACATACGCGGATCTGTTCCATGGCTTCCTTCCTCGGCCGGCCCTTCGGCGAAATGTTTGATGGCATTCTCGGAGCAAAGAAAAAGCCTATGTGAAGCGGCCGGCAATGCCAATCACCGGCTTGATTGAAGTCACCACGCGATTTGACAGCGGCGGCGCGCCGCTCCAGCCTGCGATCTCGGGGGATTCGATCCGTTGCGCAATCGCTGGTTTATCCTTGCCGTCCTGTTTGTGGTTCGCCTCGCCATGGGCTTCCAGTTCCAGAGCGTCGCCGCGGTTGCGCCTTTGCTCGGCCGCGAATTCGGCGTCGGCCTCGGCGACATCGGACTCCTGATCGGCCTGTATTTCACCCCGGGCGTAGCACTGGCACTGCCGGGCGGCGCCATCGGTCAAAGATTCGGCGACAGGCCGACAGTGCTTGGCGCATTGCTGCTGATGCTGGTCGGCGGACTTGCGATGGCGCTGTCGGTCTCGTGGAGCCTGCAGATCGCCGGACGGCTGGTCGCGGGAGCTGGTGGCGTGCTGCTCAACGTCCAGATGACCAAAATGGTCGCCGACTGGTTTGTGGGCAAGGAGATCGCAACTGCCATGGCCATCTTCGTCAATTCGTGGCCGGCCGGGATCGCACTTTCGCTCTTGACGCTTCCAGCGGTTGGAACTGCCTTCGGGGTTGGCGGTGTCCATCTCGCCGTAGTCGTCCTGATCGGGCTCTTTGGTCTGCTCTTTGCGGCGACTTACCATCCACCTGCGGATGTCATGACCGCGGCCACGACGGCGGCGCGGCTTGACCGCAATGCTGCGGTCGCGGTGGTCGCTGCGGGCTTGATTTGGGGCTTCTTCAATGTCGGCTTCGCGATGATCTTCAGTTTTGGGCCGGCGATGCTGGTCGAGCGTGGCTGGTCGATCTTGCTGGCGGGTTCGACCATCAGCATCGTGCTGTGGCTCGCGGTGGTCTCGGTGCCGATGGGCGGCTTTCTCGCCGACCGCACCGGACGTCCCGCCGTCATTCTTGTCGCCGGCTGCGTCGTGTTCGCAATTCTGATGCTAGCTTTGCCGCGCAGCGGCTCTGTGGTGCTGATCGTCGCTGCACTTGGATTGGTCAGCGGCCAGCCGGCTGGACCAATCCTAGGCTTGCCCGCGCGTGTCCTAGCGCCGGAAACGCGCGCGATCGGCATGGGCATCTTCTACACACTCTATTATGCCACGATGATGTTAGGACCTGTCGTCGCCGGGGCCTTTGCCAAATCGATGGGAAGCGCCGCGTCGGCCTTCGATCTCGGCGCGGCGGCGCTCCTGGCGTGCCCTGTGCTGTTGTGGGGATTCAATCGCTTCCCGGCGGCCAGGCCGAAAATGGCGTGATCGCGCCTGACAACGTCACTGCTAACGGCTCGTTAACCTTGTCGGCCGTAGGGTCTTTTTGACACCGAAAGCCCGGTGGTCTGGTGGCCAAAATGGCGTTGGCGAACAAAAAATCGGCACTTCCGTCCGCCGAAGAGCGACGGCGCTTCCAACGGGTGAAGGTCCATCTGCTTGGGCGCTACATGCTACCCGACCGGCGCGAGTTTCCCTGCCAGATCGTCAATATGTCGCCGGGGGGCCTGGCGCTGCTGGCGCCCGGCATCGGCAACGTCGGCGACCGGGTCATCGCCTATCTTGACCATATCGGACGCGTTGAGGGCAGGATCACGCGCATCATCGACAATGGCTTTGCCATGACCGTCGGCGCAACCGCCCGCAAGCGCGACAAGCTCGCGGCGCAACTGACCTGGCTTGCCAACCGCGACATCCTGAATTTGCCCGAGGATCGCCGCCACGACCGCATCATCCCGCGCAATCCGATCGCAATGCTCACGCTCGAGGACGGCACCAAGATGACCTGCCGGATCATCGACATGTCGCGCTCGGGTGCGGCGATCGCGGCGGAAAACCGCCCGCCGCTGAAATCGCTGGTCATGCTCGGCAAGGTCCAGTCGCGCGTGGTGCGGAACCTGGAGGAAGGTTTTGCGCTCGAATTCGTCCACGAGCAGATGGCCGACGCGCTCGAGGAAGCCGTCACCGCGCGATAGAGCTTCGGTTCTGATTGAATCAGAACCGAAGCTCCGAATTCTTGTTTTGACGCGTTTTGTTCACGCGAACCGGTATCCACCCCAGATCAAGTCCGGGGCAGGCTTTCGCTCGAAAACGCGCTAGACGCCCGATGTTTTCAGTTCATTCGCCGCGCGTTGCCGGCTTCGACAGATATTCGCGCGACTGCGCCTCGCCCTTGAGCGGCGTCACCTTGTCGGGGTCGATCCGTATCATCAGATAATCGATGTGATCCTCGATCCGGGTGAACCAGTGACCGGTCCCTGCCGGAATCACCACGACGTCGCCAGCCTTGATCTCATAGGCAATCCCATCGCGCACATCCGAACCGTTGTTTCCGGGACCGTTGAATTCGACCACGGTGCGCATCGTCGCCGGGCGCCGCTGCCGGTCGACGATGTCGGGGCCAAGCACCAGCGTCGCGGCGCCAGAGATCACATGATAGATCTCGCTGATCTGGTCATGTTCGGCCACTGAATTCGGGGTCGGCTTTTCCAGCCTGCCGCGATGAACCATGCCGATGCCGATACGCGCTTTGCCGATGTCGATATCGCGCACCTGCTGGTCGATCAGCTTCTCCGCGATCGCCTTTCCGGTGTAGCTCTCGAGTTCGGCTGCAGGAATATAGCTGCCGGGGCACATGATGCAGGTCGGCTGCGGATCGGTCGGATTGATGCGGACCCTATCTTCCGCATGGACCTCGCCGCCGAGCACCAGACAAAGCACCGCCAAAAGCCTCGAAAAGACGCGTTTCATGGCCACCTCGCTGTTTTCTTGCATGCATGCATGGACTTGGCGCCTTGCCAAGGATTTCCGGCCTCGCCGGGACAGCGTTAGCGCGCGGTAAAGCCATAACCTCCGCCATTTCCTGCTTTTGGAAACCAAAGAACGGCTTTTGCGGCACCAAATACCGGCAAGGCGGCCGCCCATCCGCGCGATTTGCGTTAATGCCGCCGGCGGCTGGCCTCGACAAGCGCAGCATCGACGGGCGGTAGCTCGTTAATGTCTAAAATTTGAATCAATTGCAGCCGTCTAAAATTCTATACAAATTTGACTCAAGTATAAATTGGTTTGTCTGAAGTATTTATTCGTATTCGTTTTAATTGTACTTGGTTTACTTAGCGGCGGCGCAAAACCTTTGTGCGAAACGTGGTCCCAACAAAAAAAACGGGGGCCACAATGATCGGGTTCAGGGAGCAGGTAAAGGGTTTGGCGGTCGTCGCCATCCTGTTGGGATTGAGTACGGCGGCGCGTGCCGCCGACGAACGGACACTTTACGCCAGCCTTGGCGACGTCACGCGCGCGCCGATCGGTTGGGTCGAGTTCTGTACCGAGAATGCGAGCGAGTGCCGGGGCGGTCCGTCACAGCCGCGCGACATCGTGATGACGCAATCGGCCTGGCGCGACCTCTTGCGCGTCAACCGTTGGGTCAATGAGACCATCAAGCCCATGACCGACATGGAGCATTGGGGTGTCATCGAGAAATGGTCGCTGCCGACCGACGGCTACGGCGACTGCGAGGATTACGTGCTGTTGAAGCGCAAGATGCTGACCGACGCGGGATGGCCGCGCGAGGCGCTTCTGATCACGGTGGTGCGCGACAAGATGGGCGAAGGCCACGCGGTGCTGACCGTGAAGAGCGACAAGGGCGAGTTCATTCTGGACAACCAGAACGAAAACGTCGTGGCGTGGACAGAGACTGGATACCGCTTCGTCAAGCGTCAGTCGCAGAGCGATCCCAACGTATGGGTCTCGCTCGGCGACGCCCGCCCCGCCGCGGCCTCCACGGCCACCGCCCGCGACCAGAAGTAACGAGCAACGAGATTAAAGGACACGCGACCCGGTCACATCCCCACCCCTCCCCGTCCCAGACCGGATCGCGCGCGGCCAGCTCTCCCCCAAGGGCTGGCCGCAACTTTTTTGAAATCTGTGAACTGGATCACATCCGCCGGCAGCGCGGCGGGCCAAGGTAAAGTTTACCGGATGGCGTAAGCCAATTTGAGTCCGGGGCTGGCAAGGCCGTGAGCGTCAATACTGCGCTGACGGCCTTGTTTTTTTGGCCTTCCGGCGTCTGACATTTTACCTGGCGAATTACCCCAATTGGCCCTGCCCTCCGGCGGCTGAGGGGCCACCTCGCAGGTGCGTGATTTGCCTTCCGCCGCAATTGCCTGCTGTATGCGCGCCTCCATCAGCCCTGAGGAATCCAAATGAGTGCCGACACCCTGCTCACGTCCGATGTCGTCGGACTGACCAAGACCGCGCCGTTTTCACGCCGTGGCTTTATGACCGCATCCGCCGCCGTCACTGCGGGCTATACGCTTGCCGCCGGCCCCGTACGCGCCGACGTCATCAAGACCGACACCAACGGCCTCGAAGCGGGCGACATCAAGATCAAGGTCGCCGATGGCGAGATGCCCGGCTATTTCGCCCGGCCGAAGGGCGTGGCCAAGCCGCCGGTCGTCCTGGTCGCGATGGAAATTTTCGGCCTGCATGAATACATCCGCGACGTCACGCGGCGTCTTGCCAAGCTCGGCGCGCTCGCGGTCGCTCCCGATTACTATTATCGCAAGGGTGTCGATCTCACCAAGATCACCGACATCCCACAACTTCTGCCGATCGTGAACGCCAAGCCGGATGCGGAACTGTTTTCGGACCTCGACAGCACCGTCGCTTGGGCCAAATCGCAGGGCGGCGACACCAGCCGGCTCGGCATCGTCGGATTTTGCCGCGGCGGGCGGACAGTCTGGGAATACGCCGCCCACAGCGGCGACCTCAAGGCCGGCGTTGCATTCTACGGGCCGCCGGTCGATGCGCCCAACCCGCTCTGGCCGAAAAGCCCGACCCAGCTTGCACCCGAGATGAAGGCGCCGGTGCTCGGACTATACGGCGAGGCGGATACCGGCATTCCTGTCGCCGCCGTCGAGGCGTTGAAGGCCGCGCTTGCCCAAGCCAAGAAGCCCGCCGAATTCAAGATCTATCCGGGCGCACCGCACGGCTTCCACGCCGACTATCGCCCAAGCTACCGCAAGGAAGCGGCTGAAGACGGGTGGAATCAGATGCAGGCCTGGTTCAAGAAATACAAAGTGCTCGGCTGAGCCCTGTAAATTCAAAGAAAGGCGCGCGGTGCTCACCGCGCGCCTTTTCCTGTGACTGACGAGGCAAACCTTCCGCGCCGCGGACGGCAGAATTACCCACAGACCTGGATTGGCTGAAGACGCCAGCCGTGCCGCGTATGCACGCGACGCTGCACGATGTAGCAGTTGCCGTTGTCGTAGTAGGAATCGTCGAATGCGTAACCCGGATAGTCGTCGTAAAAGTCAGCTCCGAAGAATCCGTCCGCAAAGAACCTGCGGTGACGGAAGCCGTCGCGGTCGTGGCGGAAGCCGCGATCGAAGCTGCGTGAGGCGGAGCGGCTACCTTGCCAGCCGCGGCTGCCTTGCCAGCTAGCGGGACCGGTCGGCGTCGCATGCGCGAAGCTGCCGCTCCAGTTTCCGCCGCGGGCCGTAGCTGCGCCAAAGCTCCCGCCGCGGACTCCAGCTCCGCCAAATCCCCCGCCGCCGCCGAAACCACGACCACCCGCGAAGCCGCCGCTGAATCCACCTCCAAATCCGCCACCACCGTGGCCACCTCCACCTCCACCGCCACCACCGCCGCCGTGGCCACCACCGCCACCGCCTCCGCCTCCGCGTGCCAGTGCTATGTCTGGCGCCAGCATACTGATTGATGCAACTGCGAGCAGCGCAATCATCGTTTTTCGCAACATGACTTGTCCCTCCCGAGATAACCCGCCCCGTAACTCAATTCGGCTCGGCCCAGTAGCGTTCCGGGAGCTACCGAGATCGTGATTGAATCCCGGCATGTTCGGCACACTTCTACGCGACCGGTTCGCACGGTTGCGCGCATTGCCGCTTTGCGAGCGTCGCCTTTGAGCACGCCAATCTGACTTGTTTCGGGATTAACGATCGTTTGCGTGAGCGAGCTGAGCGAACAGAAATCTGTCCAGCTCGATCAGTACTGCTTTCGTCTAGGTGGCGGCGAGGGTGGCCTCTTCGGTCCGGTCTTCGATCATGTTAATTAACATAACCAGTATTTGGCTCGTTGGGTGATCCCTGTTAATTCTTGCGTACGACGTTTTCCGCTAGCCTTGGAGGCCGGGCACGCGTGCGCAAATTGATCGCCTTCGACGACGACACCTTCGACAAGCTCAGACAGCTTGCGCGCGACCGGATGGCAACCTTTCAGGAATTGGCGGACGAGGCATTTGCCGATTTGCTCAGGAAGCACGGCATTCCCATCGATCTCAAAGACGCGCTACGCAAGAGCGCCTCGCTTTCGCAACCGCCGGCAAAACGAAAGACGAAATCCTGAAGGACAATCAGGCGGCTGGCGGGTGAATTAGAGACGGCGCTTCAGCCAATTTTCTTCAAGCCTTTTTTGAAACGCGGCCCATTGCCGACGTAAAATCGCGCGGGGCTTCCCATCGCCGCCACCTGCGCCGGTTCGAGCGTGCGGATCACCCGCGCCGGTGCGCCGAGGATCAGCGAATGCTCGGGAAATTGCTTGCCTTCGGTAATCACCGAACCCGCGCCCACGATGCTGCCGCGGCCGATCCTGGCGCCGTTCATGACGATGGATCCCATCCCGACCAGCGCGCCGTCCTCGAGCGTGCAGCCATGCAGGATGACGTTGTGGCCAACCGTGCAACCTTTCCCGATCGTCAGGGGAAAGCCCAGGTCGGTGTGGCAAGTCGAATTGTCCTGGATGTTGGAATTCTCGCCGACCTCGATCCACTCGTTGTCGCCGCGCAAAACCGCGCCGAACCACACGCTCGCGTTTTCAAGCAACCGCACCTTGCCGATCACAACGGCGGTATCGGCGATGAAGTAATTGCCGTTTTCGGGAAGTTCGGGCCGCTGCCCGTTAAGTTCGTAGATCGCCACGCGTGTGGTCTCCCTTGCAAGAAGGAAACTCTGGCACAGGCGTCAAAAGCGCGCCAATATAAAACTTCAGGCCAACAGCCCGGCGGCGCGCAGCGTCATCAGGAAAAACGTGCCGGACATCAGGCTCCAGACCCCCGCCAGAACGGTCGCCATCATCACGAACTCGAAGCGGCGGCGTTCGATCCGCGCGCCGCGCAAAGTATTGCGCATGATGATGAAGGGAGCCGCAAACACCAGAAACGGCACGGCGGCGAACGTGCTGGGCGCCACGCCCTCCTGAAGCAACCCAAATCCCGCGGGGCGCTGGACGATTGCCTGGTATCCGCTGGTGAGCGCGCCGGCGAGCGCAAAGCCGATACATAGGGAGAACAGGGAATTCAACGCTTCAGGCGACATCGCAAGCTCATCCGCTACCACGCTACAAGGCGCAACTCCTTCGCAAAATCGGCCGCCCGCCGCCACCACATCCTTAAGGAAAGGTTAATACAAAAGGCCCGGGAACCGCGCCCGGCAAATGGCTCGCCCGAAGCTTAAAGTTGCGAATTGGTGCGGAAGTGCGTTGCCATGGCATATTGACGATGATTCGGGGCGCGCGAGCCCCGGATAGGTTTCGCGATTGCCCCGTTCATGACATTTCTTTCCGCCGCCCGGAACATCGCACGCAGTACCCGCAATGACCCGCGTGCTCATTTGTTTCCGATCGGGCTCGCATGCGTGATCGCCACGGGCGCGATCGCTCTCGTCGCCTATTTGTTGTGGCCCACCTGGGAGCCGGAACTCCCGAGCGGTCCGGCACGGTTGCCCGTCAGCATCGGAAATACGCTTTTCAACGTGCCTGCGGCGGCGATCCGCATGAAAATCCAGCGCCACTCCGGAGCGCAGGAACGCATCGATCTCAGCTTCACCTTTCCTGCACTGGAACCGCCGGAAGCCCAAAAACGCGTCAGCGCAGGCAATTTGGACGACGCGCTGCAGCCGATCGACCGGATTTTTCTCTCGATCGCCGCGCACCATGATTCACTGGCGCCGGATATCCGCACGCGTACGATCTATCCGCGCTATCTCGATCAGACGGCGACATTAGGTGAAGACGGATTGACGATGCGCGCCTTTCGCGACGGCTCGCCCTACAGCAACGAGGATCTGTTCCTGGCCAGCGCGCCAAATATCAGCGCGCGCTGCACCCGCGACGCCGCCACCCCCGGCATGTGCCTGAGCGAACGCCGCATCGAGGGGGCCGATCTGACATTCCGCTTTCCGCGAAGCTGGCTTGCGCAATGGCGCGAGGTGGCGGACGCGATGGACCGCCTGACGCAAACGCTGCGCGGGCCGAAGGGATAGTGCTTAGCCCTGCTCGACCAGATCGTCTTCGAGGATCGCCATCTGGAACTGAAACGAGCGGTCGTCGTCTTCATCATCGACAAACAGCACGCCGATGAATTCGTCGCCGATATAGACCTCGGCGGAATCATCCTTCTTCGGCCGTGGAACCACGCGAATCTTGGGGTTGCCGAACAGGCGCTTGAGGTAGGCGTCGAGTTTCCTGACTTCCTGAACGTCCACGGCGGTCTCCAATGCGATCTTAAAGGGAACTTTTAGGACGGGTCGGCGTCGGCCGCCAGCCATTTTCCGGGAATGTTACGCGCAGTTGTTCCGCGCTTATAGCTGGCCCGCCGTCCATTCGCAAAACCGGACCTCGCCCTAAATTCATTCGGGGCCTGACCTTGCTGAATGCGGCTTAAGAAATTCAAAGCCCGATCGCGTTGAGCATCTGATCCATGGTGCGGGAGGGCTCGGCGCAGCCGGCCTCGCCGACGATCTTGGCGGGCACGCCTGCCACCGTCATGTTGTGGGGTACCGGCTTCACCACCACGGAGCCCGCCGCGATCCGGGCACAGTGGCCGACCTCGATATTGCCGAGGATCTTGGCGCCCGCCCCGATCAGGACGCCATGGCGAATCTTGGGATGGCGGTCCTCGTTTTCCTTCCCGGTGCCGCCCAGCGTGACGCCGTGCAGGATCGAGACGTCGTCGTCGATGACGGCGGTCTCGCCGCAGACGAAACCGGTGGCATGGTCGAGAAAAATACCACGGCCGATCCTGGCCGCCGGATTGATGTCGGTTTGGAATACCGCAGACGAACGGCTTTGCAGGTAGTACGCAAAATCCTTGCGGCCCCTCCGGAACAGCCAATGCGCCAGACGGTGGGTCTGGAGCGCGTGGAATCCCTTAAAGTAGAGCAACGGATCGATGAAGCGCGAGGTCGCGGGGTCGCGGTCGTAGACCGCCACCATATCGGCGCGGAAGGCATTGCCGAGATCGGGATCGTCGCGCAGCGCCTCATCAAAGGCCTGACGGATCAGATCGCCCGACAAGGCCGAGTGGTCGAGACGCTCGGCGATCCGGTGGACCACCGCATCTTCCAGCCGGTCGTGATGCAGCACGGTCGAATAGATAAAGGAGGCAAGCTCCGGCTCGCGGCGAACGATGTCCTCAGCCTCCGAGCGCACGCGATCCCAGATCGGATCGAAAGCCGCCAGCTTGGTCCCGCTCTGTGGATTGGTCTGATGCTTTACCATTGGCTGCTCTCGCAAAATTTCTTCGATCATCCCTTTGAAAACATCTTAGCACGACAGACGGACGACTGTCCCTCCCACTCACATCAAGGTGAACATTCACCCAAACTCCGAATAGCCGCTAAAGCATTGAAGCGATAGGCTTTCTTTACGCAAACCGGGCCGGTATCAGCCAAGGGCCGCATCTGAACGTGGTTCGCCGTTTGCAAAATTCAAGCTGGGGCTTCCGACTATTGATGGATTTCGGCATCGCCGCCAAACCGGGCATGCTGGAGGAGAATCGGGGGAGGAAGCGCATCACAACGCAGACCTTACGCGCGCGCGCCGTCGACTCGGCCTGGGTCTGGGTAACGGCGATCGCCATTCCCTTGATGCTGCTCGCGCCCGCGCTCTGGAACGGCTATCCGCTGCTCCAGTCCGATACCGGCGGTTATCTGGCGCGGTGGTATGAGGGCTATCTGGTCCCCAGCCGGTCGACCGTGTTTGGCCTCTACCTCCATTTCGGCGAGGACAGCTACTTCTGGGTCAATCTCGGAATCCAGGTGCTCGCGGTGATGTGGATACTGCAATTGACATTGCGGGTATTCGGCATGGCGAGGCCGCAGCGGCTGTTGGCCCTTTGCTTCGCGCTGACCCTGACCACCGCGCTACCCTGGCTCGCCAGCATGCTGTTGACCGATATCTTTGCCGGCCTTTCGGTGCTGTCGCTGTTTCTCCTCGTGCTGCATGGCGAGGAAACTTCCGGCACGGAAAAATGGGCGCTGTTTGTCTTCACCGCATTCGCAGCCGCCAGCCACAGCGCAACGCTGGCCGTACTCCTGGGATTGTGCTGCGCGGGGTGGATGGCGCGCCCCTTCCTGCGTGAGCGGATTGCGATCGCGGGGCTGACGCAAGGCAGCCTTACCATCGTCGCCGGCGCGCTCATGTTGCTGTCGGCCAATTTCGCGCTGTCCGGCCAACTGGCATGGACGCCCGGCGGCTACGCCATTGCGTTTGCCAGGATGCTGCAGGACGGCATCGTGACGCGCTATCTTGGGGACCACTGTCCCGCTCAAAACCTGAAGCTCTGCCCCTATCGCGACCAATTGCAAGAAACCGCAGATGAGTTTCTTTGGAGCAGAGAGAGTGTGTTCAACCGGCTTGGCCGTTTCAAGGGTCTGGGCGAGGAGATGGGCTTCATCGTCACCCATTCGCTCGCCGACTATCCGCTCTGGCAGGCCGAGGCGGCAATGGCGGCTGCCGGTCGTCAGTTGATCTTCGTGGCAACCGGCGAGAACGCCAATCGGCCGATTCCCCACACCCACGGCACTATCGAACGCTACCTGCCGAAGCAGCTCAAATTGGTGCGCGCGGCGTACCAGCAAAATAACTACATCGCCTTCGGCCCGATCAACCTGGTTCACGTACCCGTGGCGCTGATCTCGACGATGCTGGTGTTTGGCATGTTCGCAACAGCGATCCGGCGGCGAAAGCTCGACGACCTCACACTTCTCGCCGCAACCGTGTCGCTGGCGCTGCTCGGCAACGCCATCGTTTGCGGCGCGATATCCGGGCCGCACGACCGCTACGGTTCGCGTCTGGTGTGGGTCGCGACCTTCACGGTCCTGATTGCGGCTCTCCGCCGTTTCACGCGCGACGATGAAGAAGCCGCTGCTTCATTTTCGTTGTGAGAGAAAGTCCAGCACCCCCGCCTTGTAGACCTTGTCGCCGACCGCCCGCATGTGGTCGCGGTTGGGAATGTCGAGCACCTCTGCGCGGGGAATGATCTTTCCGAGTGCTTCGGCCGAGCCTGCGATTTCGTCCGCCGTGCCGACTGCGATCAGCACCGGCACGGTGATCTCGGCGGCTTCTTCTTTTGTCATCGGGCGCCGCGAGCCGCGCAGACAAGCGGCGAGCGCCAGGCGATCGGAACGGGTCTGGTCCGCGAATGCGCGGAAGGTCCGCCCGACCGGATCGGTCACCTCGTCGAGCGAGTCCGCTTCAAGTGCCCTGGCGACGTTCTCGCCGGGTCCGCCACCCTCGATCAGGCCGATCCCGATGCCGCCGAGAATCGCCGAGCGCAGCCGCTCCGGCCGGCTTCGCGCGAGCACCGCCGTCATCCGCGACCCCAGCGAATAGCCCATGACATCAGCCCGCGCGATATCCAGATGATCCATCAGCGCCGTGATATCGGAGGCCATGACGGCGATCTCATAGGCGTCCTTGTCGTAAAGCTTGCCGGAATCGCCATGACCGCGATTGTCGAAGGCGACGACGCGGCGGCCGTTCTTCTTCAGTTCCGAAACCCAGCTTGGATATACCCAGTTCACGTTCTTGGTCGAGGCAAATCCGTGCACGAGCAGGATCGGGTCGCCCTCGCCTTCGTCGAGATAGGAAATTTCAACAGCGCCGTTATGAAAACTCGGCATCAACCATTCCATGTTTGGAAAAAAGATTTAAGAGACCGGCCGAAAGCTAGCCGGTTACGCCGCCACCTGCCAACGCCGGTCGGCCGCAGCCGCCATCTGTTTTCGCAGACGCTGCGCCTTCTTGCGATCGAGCCAAGACTGCGTCAAGCGCTCGGTGGTGGCCTTGATCGATGACAACAGGCCAAACAGCGCAAACAGCGCGCCGAACAGCCACAGCGACAAGTCGAAGGCGCCACCTGCCAGCAGCAATGCGCCACGGCCGAGCATTTTCAGGATCGCGCGGGTCTGACCGCCCTTGGACTCCGCCAGCCGTGCGGCGCGCGCCACATCTTCCGGGCCTTCCGCGATCCTGAGCGTATCGAGCGCGCCGCGCGCGCCGGCCTTCTCGCTGACGCGTCCGACGTCCTTGGCAAGCCGCACCAGCGCGCCGGCCTTCTCGGCGTGGAAGGCAGCTCGGATGGCGCTCACCGTCTCCCCGGGACGCATCACCGAGCCGGATGCGGCCGCGCTTTGCAGCATCGGCGTATCGACCATCTCGCGCGTCGAGCGGCCAGCCCATTCGGTGAGCCCCTCGCCCAGCCGTCCTGCCTTGCGCGCATCCTTGACCAGCGTCAGACCGGCGCGGAGCGGGGCCGCACCGCCAACCGAGACATAGGTCGCCACCGTCACCGCAAGGCCCGCGGTGGCAAGGCCGAGCACCAGGCGATCGGTATCCTCACCCATCACCAGATGTTTGCTCTCGCGCACGACATCCCGGACATCGCCGAAGAAGAACAGGTCTCCGGCCACTGTGCCGGTGAGGCTCGCGGCGTCGTCGACATTTCCGGTCGCAAGGCCCAAGGCAAAGCGCTTGGCAAAATGCGGCGGGGAGTTTTCTTCGTCGACGGCATCGCTCACCCGTTGCATCAGATCGCTTGGCAGAGCGACGTTTTTCTCCCGGGCAAGCTCGACAAAGCTTTCGGCAAGAGCGGCATCGCCTGAAGCGAGCGCGGCTTCGATCTGGTCGGCGACTATATTTCGGTTATTCCGCAGCGCAGAATTGAGGCGGACCTCTGACAATTCTGCAGGATCGTCCTGCGCTGACAGAATGACAAAGGCGTCGCGTGCATGCGGCCACACAAAGGCAAGTGCGGCACCGCTTACCGTCACCGCCGCTATAACCAAACCGATCCGCCAGTGTTTCATCCAAAATCCGAAGTTTCCGCCTTTCCTGAAATGGTGTGCCGCTTTTACGACACAACGGCCCCGACGAAAGAAGGGCTTCTCCGGGACGACAGGATTGTGTCGAATTTACATGAGCAAATCGGCTGCCGGGGTGAGCTGTAGGTGTTCGGGACCCTGTGATTTCCGTGCACTAGGAATCAACTGCATCCGTCAGTATGGTCGTGTCGCATTTCGACGGTGCGGCGAGGCGCGTTTTCGCCTGCTATTGTCGCTTTCCATAGGTGAATTCGATGTCCGATCATGTCGTCCCGCACTTTCACAATGATGCCGGAGTTCCCGTCATCGAGATCGGCTCGCAGGAGTTCATGTGCGTGGGGGCCAACCCGCCGTTCGACCACCCGCACGTCTTCCTCGATCTCGGCAACGACAACGAGATCATCTGCCCCTACTGTTCCACGCTTTACCGTTACGCTGCCGACCTCAAGGCCGGCGAAGCCCGGCCGCCGGAATGCGTGCTGACCGACAAGGTCGCCTGACGGGCCGGTGGCGGCTTCACGCACGATCATCGTTGCGGGCGCCGGGATCGGAGGGTTGACGGCGTCGCTGGCGCTGGCGCGGGCGGGTTTCCGGGTCATCGTTCTGGAAAAGGCCGAGCGGCTGGAGGAGACCGGCGCCGGCCTGCAGCTTTCGCCCAATGCGAGCCGCGTGCTAGTCGATCTCGGTTTGCGGCCGCGGCTTGGTTCGCGTGCCGTGACACCCGATGCCATCAGCCTGATGAGCGCGCGCGGCGGTGGCGAAATCGCCCGAATTCCGCTCGGCGACGCCGCGGGATTTCAAGCCGATGCGCCCTATTGGGTGATCCACCGCGCCGATCTGCAGGCGGCGCTGCAGGCCCAAGTCAATGACACGCCGGACATCGAGTTGCGGCTTGGCCGCCAATTCGAGGATGTCGGCACCCATACTAAGGGACTGACCATCGTTCAGCGCAGCCGCACCGCGCGCCACGAGGAACTTGCTGTGGCGCTGATTGGCGCCGACGGAATCTGGTCGGCGGTGCGCCATCGCCTGTTTCCCGAAGTGCAGCCGCGTTTCTCGGGCCTGATCGCCTGGCGCGGGACGCTCGATGCCACCCAATTGCCGCGTGAATATACCTCGCGCCGCGTTCAGCTCTGGATGGGGCCGAGCGCCCATCTCGTCGCCTATCCGATTTCGGGCGCCCGTCAGATCAATGTGGTGGCGGTGGTTACGGGCACCTGGAACCGGCCGGGCTGGAGCGAACCCGGTGAGGCCAATGAGGTCAAAGGCTCCTTTGCCTCGGCGGGATGGCATGCGGTCCCGCGGATGCTGATCGGCGCCGTGGACGGGTGGAAAAAATGGGCGCTGTTCACCGTTCCCGATGGCGGCGAATGGACCGAAGGCGCGGTCGCCCTTATGGGGGACGCCGCCCACGCCATGTTGCCGTTCGCGGCCCAAGGCGCCGGAATGGCGATCGAGGACGCCGCAGTGCTCGCCAAATGTCTCGGAGAAACCCTCAAGCCGAGCGGACCTTCTATCCCCAAGGCGCTGAAGCGTTACGTAGCCTTGCGACGGGCACGCGTCGTCCGGGTTCAGCGCGCCGCACGGCAAGCGGGGCGCATCTATCATATGGCAAGCCCGCTCGCCTTCGCGCGCGACCTCGTCATCAAGGCGCTGGGTCCGGAACGCATGCTGGCGCGACAGAACTGGATCTACGACTGGCGGGCGTGAGCGGGGCCGTTTGTGCTCAGTAGACCGCGTTGCCGGATCGCACGGGCGGCTGGCCCGCCTTGTCATTGACCGGCGCGCCGGCCGACACGGCCGGCTTCGCCGGCATTGTCTCGCGGCACTTGTTGCGCTGCCAGACTTCTTCGGCATTCTTCGCCTGCCCGCGCACCGCAATGTACTCGTTGCGATAGGCAAGCTCGGCCACCACCGGACCTGCGACGCCGGCTTGCGCCTTGTCGATCAGGCCGCGCAATTCGGCCGAACGGGTGGCGAGGCTCTTGCGCTCGACCTCGAGCTGCTTGCACTCCCAAAGGTCGTATTTCGCGGGATCGGCAAACGCCGAACTCATGCTCTCGCTGATGTCAGCGCAGCCGGAAAGCGCCTGGCCGCAGGCAAGCAGCGTCAGCACCGCACCGGCGCGCGACAACCCGTGAAAGCGAAAAAGCGAAGCGATCATGAGACCTTGGTAAGCGCTCGACATTGAGGTCGGGTAAAACACAAGCGTATTCCGAAAAAAGTAGGCCCCGGTTTTGCGATTCCGAATACGCCTATTGAAGCAGGGCGTGTTCCGGCGCGCGGCCCGAACTTGCCCGCGCCTGGTGTCGGCATTGAGGCTTTGCCTTGTCAAGCACAGTCCCTTAAACGAAGGGGACCGCGGTTTAATGGGTCACCTCATTCCCTGTGCTCAAAAAACGCGCTAAGTATCTGATCCTGTGACTAAAGCGGACGTGGCGGAACTGGTAGACGCAAGGGACTTAAAATCCCTCGATGGCAACGTCGTGCGGGTTCGAGTCCCGCCGCCCGCACCAACCTATCCAGCAGACCGAGGTCGAGATGTCCGACGATGATCTTTTCGGCGAAAGCGAGGACGAAGAGCTTCGCGACTTCAACCGGCTCTCCGGTATCCTATTCGACCGCGTCAATGAATTCGCAGACGAGGAGGGTGTCGCCGACGAGATCCTGGCATTCCTGCTGCTCCGGGCTTCGCTGACCATTCGTATGATGACCTACGCGACGTCGGTCGCGAAACCCTCTGGCGGCGGACTGAGATTGGACCTCGACCGCTTTCGCCGCGACGCCGATGACCTCATCCGCGCAATGAAAAAGGACGCCGATCAGTTCATCGCACGGGCCAAGGAGACCATCGCTGCGGCCGAGGCGGGAGAGGACGAGACTTGAGCATTACCGGCGCTCGCGGTGTTGGACCGCAGCCCCTTAGGTGCTGCACGGGCCGCCCCTCCCCGACGATGCGCCCAAGCACACCATCTTCGTTTGCGGCGATAATGCCGTCGCCAAGCGAACCGTCTCCGAACTTGTGCGTCTGATCGGGGCCGAGCCCGTCGATGCCGGCCCGCTCTACGCCGAACCATCCGGAATGATGCTGGTCCATCTCGCCTATAAGCAGGGCTTTGGTGGCCGTATTGGCTCGCAACGCCTCAAGTTTGGTTGAGCTGGCTGGGTGCGGGTCGCGCGCGGGCTATCCTTGTTTCGCTTGCATTTGTGTATAAAACTTCTGCGGCCTATGCCGCCTAACCCTTGATCGCCTCCGCGAACGCATCGGCTGGAGAGCCCGACATGCAGGCAAACGACATCTCCTTCGAGGCGGCCCTCGATGCGCACGTCGAGGAGATGCTCGACGCCTGCACGCGCTGCGGCAAGTGCGTCGAGGCCTGCCCGAGCGTGAAGCCGGCAGGCATCGCGCAAGCCGCATCCGCCGACGTCATCGCCGGCATCATCGACATCATCCGCGGCGGTGAAGGGTGGGAGGCCTCGCGCATCTGGGCGCAGTCCTGCATGCTCAGCGGCGAATGCATCAAGGCATGCGATGAAGGCGTCAATCCGCGCTTTCTGCTGGCGATGGCGCGCGTCGCTATCGCCAAGGCCGCGCGCGAATTGCCGGAGCGGCGGCGCCAGGGCGTGGAGAAATACCGCGATCTCGGCCGCGACGTGACCGTGCTGTCGCGCTTGCAGCTCGACGGCGAGGTGCTGGAGCGCCTGGGTCAAAAATCGGCGTCGGTGGCGCAGCCTGCCGAGCCGCCGGACTTCGTGTTCTACACCGGTTGCAATGTGCTGAAGACGCCGCACATCGCGCTGCTCGCGCTCGACATCATGGATGCGCTCGGCATCAAGTATCAGGTCATGGGCGGGCCGAGCCATTGCTGCGGCATCCTGCAGTTTCGCCCTGGCGACGTCGAAATGTCCGGCCGCATGGGCACCAGCAGCGTCGAGAAAATGTCGCACGCGAAATCCGGCCAGGTGATCGCCTGGTGCCCGAGCTGCTACGTCCAGTTCACGGAAACCACCCTGCCGGCGATCGAGCGCCAGCGCGGCGCGCGGCCGTTCGAGATGACGCCGTTCATGCGCTTTCTTGCCGGCCGGCTCGATCAATTGACGGCGCATTTGCGAAGGCCGGTCGAGATGCGGGTCGCGCTGCACCGTCATCCCGGCGTCGCCGGTGTCATGGAGGCAGCCTCCTCCATCCTGCAGGCCATCCCCGGCATCACGCTTGTCGATCTCAATCAGCCGGCGGTCGGCTTGCAGAGCGTCAGCCTCGGCGTGCTGCCGACGTTCAAGCGCGAACTGCAGCTCAACGAGCTAGAGGCCGCGCGCGACGCCGGCATCGACGCACTGGTGACGGTCTATCATTCCGAACATCGCGAGCTATGCGCGCATGAGCGCGACTGGCCGTTCCGCATCGTCAACCTGCTCGAACTGGTCGGCGCGAGCATGGGGCTTAAGCGGCATGATCGCTACAAGGAGCTCAAGATCATGCAGGACGCCGACCAGATCGTGCGCGAATGCGGCGATTTGATCGCCCAACACGCGCTCGACCCAGCGAAGGCGCGCGACGTTGTCGTCAAGGCGATGCTCGGCGACCAGCCGCTGCCGCTGAGTGTGGGCCGATAGCCCTCCCCACCCCGATCGGCAGAACGGCTACTACGTCTTCGTCGGCCAGTGCCGCTCGCGGAACCAGGCGCGGTAGTCCTGCGACATCTTCGCGCGCTGGCCCTGCGGCGCGCGCCGCTTGCAGGTCGACGCCTCCTCGCTGTTCTCGGCCGCGCCCCAACGCAGCTCGACGCAATCGTTGGGGTTATAGGCCATCTCCAAATCCTTGGCCCGGTCGAGGACATCCTTCAGCGTCAGCGTCCACTCCGAGCCGTTGCTGCGCGTATAGGTGATCTTGCGCGAGGCAAGCTCGGAGGCGAGCACGCCCCGCAACTCGCTTCTCACCTCCTCGGCGCTCTTGCCGGGGGGCATCGCGTAGCGCGTCGCCCGCCTCACGACGCGGTCGGGAAATCCCCGCACCACATCGATCGCGATCAGCAGGCGGAAATCGCGCGCCGGCGTGGAGTAATCCTCCCAGGGCCCCGACGTCTCGAAGATCGAAGGGCCGTCCGGCATCGACATGTCGCCGGGCGCCTTTTCCTGATATTTTCGTCCGTTCTCGATCGAAGTGACGCGCGTCTTGACCTGCTCGTTGAGGCTCGCGATGGCGTCCGTCATCGCCTTCACCGGATCGAGCGGCTCGGGCGACATCACGTCATCCATGCGGTCGTAAAAATCCTCCGCGCTCATTTGCGACTCATCGAGCGAAAAATCGCCGTAACCTGGATTTTTTTCGATTTCGCCGTTGCTCAGGCGCCGCAACGCGCCGTTCTTGTCGCGTATGACGGGCCGGAAGTGCTTGAACCCGGAAGTGCCAAGCCCTGGATCGTGCACGAACAGGAAATTGCCTCGCCAGAAACGCTTTCGCGTGATCGATCCGTCGGGTTCGGCGTCGACGGCGAGAAAGACGCCGGGGGTGCCGTCCACCTCCGGCACGCGATGCACCAGCATCAGCACGTGGCCGTAGGGATCGCCATACACCGTGCCGGGGCGCAGCGCTTTCTGCGTCAGCGCGACGGTGTAAAAATCGGTGTTGTCGTCATTCCCCGATACGCGCACCGCGCCGGAATGAACGACGTCGCCGACGTCGCGCAGATATTCGCCGAACGTTGTCGGGCGCTTCGGCTTTGCAGCCGCTGGCTTGGCAGGCGGAACCGCCGTCGCGGCAGCCGGCTGCTGCTGGTTGGAGAACAAGTCGAGAAGCGTCGGCGTTGGCGCTGGCGGCGCGGCGGCGGCCGGTGTGGCGGCTGCGATTTCCTGCTGTTCGGGCGGCGGCGGCGGACGCGTGAACTCGGGATGCTCCATGTCGAACCATTGGTAGCACTTGGGCGGTTTGCCGCCCATGCCGCGCGAGCAGTTCGAATAGCCGAACGGCAGCCCCATCTTGTAGGCGAAATAGGCGCGCAGGAAATAGGCGAAGTCGGCGCAATCGGGACGAAGGCCCGTCTTCGCATTGTCCTCGCCGCGGCCCAAATAGTTGAAGAGATAATTGCGCGACGGATCGCGCAACACTTCATGCCAGGCCTTCCAGGAAAGCGACTGCTCAGCCGGCGCGTCGAACAGCTTTTCGATCCACGCCGAGAACAGCAATTCCGTCGCGTTGTTCCAGTTGTTGCGCACCTGCCAGAAGCTTCCCGCGGGCGTATGCGGCGGCTCCGGCTTGTGCGCGCTCACGCTGACGTCGCGGGTGATGGCGTCGCAATCGGCCGTGGGATGGTCGAGCGCCAGCGTCACGTGCCACGTCCCCGCGGCGGGCTCGGCGACCTCGGCAAACCAGGTATACGGCCCTCCGCCACGGCGGTCGGGCGATTTGGCGGCGACCCGTCCGTCGGGCGCGATCAGCGAGAGCGCGCCCTCCAGCGGCTTTTCGCTGACCAGCATTACGCGCAGCGCCGCGCCCTTCCACGGCGCCAGCGGCCAGGGCAAGACCGAGAGTTCCGCCGCGTCGCCGCAGCCGCCCGAGGCCGCTTTGGCCGGCGAGACTACGCTTGAGACCGAGACTACGCTTGAGACAAGGAATAGAGCCGTCGCGGCGGCGGCAAACCGGCTAGCGAGAAGCATTTTAGCAACCTTCCTGGAGGGGCCCCATCAACGCGGCCCTGCCCGCGGGGCCGGTCTTAAGGATAGCTGAATTGGCCCGCATCAGTCAGCAAATTTGAAGGCGATTTTGCGGCCCATCGACCCGCGCCATCCCTCGCTATGCCCTTGCCGCGGCCCAACTCCACAATAATATCACTTCAATATCCCTTCGAAAACCGAAAGCCCCCGCAGATGAACCCCGCCAACCTTCCCTTTGATTCCGAAGCCATGCTGGCTGGCTTGCGCGGCTGGGTGGAATGCGAAAGCCCGACTTGGGATGCGGCCGCGGTAAACCGCATGCTCGACATCGCCGCGCGCGACATGGCGATCATGGGGGCGTCGATCGAGCGCATCGCCGGGCGGCAAGGCTTTGGCGGCTGCGTCCGCGCAAAATTTCCGCATCCCAAACAAGGCGAGCCCGGTATCCTGATCGCGGGCCATCTCGATACGGTTCACCCGATCGGCACGCTGGAGAAGTTGAACTGGCGGCGCGAGGGCAACAAATGCTTCGGGCCCGGAATCTTCGACATGAAGGGCGGCAACTACCTTGCTTTGGAAGCGATCCGGCAGCTCGCGCGGGCCTCGTTCACGCCGCCGCTGCCGGTCACCGTGCTGTTCACGCCGGACGAGGAAGTCGGCACGCCATCGACGCGCGACATCATCGAGGCCGAGGCCGCGCGCAACAAATACGTGCTGGTGCCGGAGCCGGGCCGGCCGAACAACGGCGTCGTCACCGGACGCTATGCGATCGCGCGGTTCAACCTGGAGGCCATCGGCAAGCCGAGCCATGCCGGCGCCACCCTGTCCTCGGGGCGCTCGGCCATTCGCGAGATGGCGCGGCAGATCCTCGTCATCGATGGGATGACGAGCGAAGACTGCACCTTCTCCGTCGGCATCGTCCATGGCGGCCAATGGGTCAATTGCGTCGCCACCACCTGTACCGGCGAGGCGCTGAGCATGGCCAAACGCCAGGCCGATCTCGATCGCGGCGTCGAGCGGATGCTGGCGCTTTCGGGCACCACCGACGACGTCACGTTCAAGGTCACGCGCGGGGTGACGCGGCCGGTATGGGAGGCTGATGCGCCAACCATGGCGCTCTATCAAAAGGCGCGCGGCGTCGCCGAGGCAATGGGCCTCGACCTGCCCCATGGCAGCGCCGGCGGCGGCTCCGACGCCAACTTCACCGGCGCGCTTGGAATCCCGACGCTCGACGGGCTCGGCGTGCGCGGCGCCGACGCCCACACGCTCAACGAACACATCGAGGTCGATAGCCTCACTGAGCGCGGCCGCCTGATGGCCGGGCTATTGGCTACGCTGGAGTGAACTGCCGTGACGAAAGCCCAGACCAAATCCCGCGCCATTCCGTTCAAGATCATTCGCGCGCGCGCCGAGAAGCGCAAGGGCGGCCCGAAAGGCCTGGAAAAGCTGTTGCCGCAAAAGCCGGACAACAAAGCGCTGGCGAAACTCAGGGACGACCGCATTCTGGCCGAAATGACCAAGCGCGTGTTCTCGGCCGGATTTGCCTGGAGCGTGATCGAAAACAAGTGGCCGGGTTTCGAAAAAGCCTTCCTCGGCTTCAATCCCGTCAAGCTCGTCTTTCAGCCCGACGATTACTGGGACGGCCTGTTGTCCGACACGCGCATCGTGCGCAACGGGGCCAAGATCGCCTCGGTGCGCGAAAATGCCGCCTTCATTCAGGAGACCGCCAAGGAGCACGGCAGCTTCGGCAAATTCCTGGCGAAATGGCCCTCTTCCGACCAGATCGGTCTTTTGGACCTGCTCGCCAAGCGCGGCAGCCGGCTCGGCGGCAACAGCGGACAAATGTTCCTGCGCTTCATCGGCTGGGATGGATTCGTGACGTCGCAGGATGTGGTGGCGTGCTTGCGCGACGCGGGCCTGGATATCGCCGAGGAAGTAAAATCGAAGGGCGATCTCGCCAAGGTGCAGGCGCAGTTCAATGCCTGGGCCACGGAAACGGGATTGCCCTATGTCCATCTTTCGCGGATCTGCGCGATGTCGATCGGCACCAATCACGCGGCATGACGCTTGCCATGCCGGTCATGGTTCCAGCCGGCGCAAACGCGCCCCTCGGGATCAAAGCGAGCTATCCGGAAGTAGCGCCAAGCCATGTGGGAGCGGATTGCCTCCTCGCTTGCGCTCCTCGCAATGACGAGTCTAACGTCGCCCCCTCTCCGGCCATCGGATAACAGAAATGCCAAATATCGACCGCATCGACGGCTTTGCCGACGAACTCACCGCCATCCGCCGCGATTTGCACGCGCATCCCGAGATCGGATTCGAGGAAGTGCGCACCTCCGGCATCGTCGCCGAGAAACTCGCCCAATGGGGGGTTGAGGTGCATCGCGGGCTTGGCGGCACCGGCGTCGTCGGCGTGCTCAAGGGCAAGGGCTCCGGTGGCAAGCGCATCGGACTACGCGCCGACATGGACGCGCTGCCGATGGAGGAGAACACCAATCTGAAATGGCGCTCCACCGTTCCCGGCCGCTTCCACGGCTGCGGCCATGACGGTCACACCACCATTTTGCTTGGCACCGCGCGCTATCTCGCCGAGACCCGCAATTTCGACGGCACCGTGCACTTCATCTTCCAGCCGGCGGAAGAAGGCCTCGGCGGGGCGCGCGCCATGATCAAGGACGGATTGTTCGAAAAATTCCCCTGCGACGAGATTTACGGACTGCATAACGCGCCCGACCTCAATCACGGCGAACTCGCGATCCTGCCGGGACCGGCGATGGCGGGCGCCGATTTCTTCGACATCGCCATCAACGGCTACGGCGCCCATGGCGCGATGCCGGAGCGTTCGAAGGACCCCGTGGTGATCGCAATGGCGCTCGGTCAGGCGCTGCAGACCATCGTCAGCCGCAACGTCGATCCATTGAAAGCAGCGGTATTGTCGATCACGCAAATTCACGCGGGCTCCGCCTATAACGTCATTCCCGGCGAAGCCAAGCTTGCCGGCACGGTGCGGGCCTTCTCGGACGAAGTGCGCGCGCTGATCCGGGAGCGGATGCGCAGCCTCTGCGCCGGGATCGCTGCCGCCTTCCAGGTCGAGATCGCCATCGACATCCGCGACATCTTCAGCGTGCTGGTCAACCAGGAGGAACATTCGAAGGTGGTTGCGGAAGTAGCCCGGACGGTGGTCGACCCCGCCAAGGTCCTCACCCGCGCGCAGCCGAAGATGGGCAGCGAGGATTTCGCCGATATGCTGCACGCCGTGCCCGGCGCCTATTTCTGGCTCGGCCATGACGGCTCGGTGCCGGTGCACAACCCCGCCTTCACGCTCGACGACAAGATACTTCCGATCGGCGCCAGCATGTTCGCCCGCATCGTCGAAACCCGTTTGCCGGTAGGTCGCCATGCTTAACCCGGCAAACGACGAGGAATCGGCGCTGCACGATCTCAGCGCCATCGATTTGATAGCGGGCTTTCGTGCCAGGCAATTCACGCCGACTGAGGTGCTCGACGATCTGCTGGCGAATGTCGCGGTGTGGGAGCCCCACATCAAGGCGCTGTACGCCTTCGACCCCGAAGGCGCGCGCAGAACCGCCGAGGCGTCAACGGAACGTTGGCAGAAGGGCGAGCCGATCGGCGCGCTCGACGGCGTTCCCGTCACCGTCAAGGACAATATCGCCACCAAGGGTACGCCGGTGCCGCTGGGGGCGGCGACCACAAAACTCGTACCGGCGGAAGCGGATTCGCCGCCGCCGGCGCGGCTGCGCGAAGCCGGAGCGATCATTTTCTCCAAAACCACCATGCCGGATTTCGGCATGCTGTCATCGGGCCTGTCGAGCTTCCATCCCCTCACCCGCAATCCCTGGGATCTGCGGATGAATCCCGGCGGCTCGAGCGCCGGTGCCGGCGCGGCGTGCGCCGCGGGCTATGGCCCATTGCATCTTGGCACCGACATCGGCGGCTCGGTGCGCCTGCCGGCCTGCTGGTGCGGTCTGGTCGCGCTCAAACCCAGCCTCGGCCGGGTTCCCGTCGATCCGCCTTATGTCGGCCGTGTCGTCGGGCCGATGACCCGCACGGTCGATGACGCCGCCTTGATGATGAGCGTGATGGCAAAGCCCGATCGCCGCGACGGCATGAGCCTGCCGCCAGCCAACATCAACTGGAAGGCGCTCGACAAGCCCTTACGCAATTTGCGCATCGGGTTGATGCTCGATCTCGGCGTCGGCCAGCCGCTGGAAAAAGAAGTCCGCGAGGTCGCGGTGAAGGCGGCGAAGGCGTTCGAGGCGGCGGGCGCTGCTGTCACCGAGGTCAAGGGCATGTTGACGCGCGCGATGCTCGACGGGCTCGATAATTTCTGGCGCGCGCGGCTGTGGGACGACCTTTCACAACTCACGCCGGCCGAGCGCGCCAAGGCCCTGCCCTACATCCTCAAATGGGCGGAGGCCGGAGCGAAGCTCTCCGGCGTCGACGTCGTGCGCGGTTTCAACGCCACCATGGCGATCCGATCGGCCGCGGCAAAATTGTTCGCCGATCTCGACTATGTGATTTCGCCGGTGTCGCCGGTGGTGAAATTCGGCGCCGAGCTCGCAGCACCCCTCGACGATCCCGACAAACCGTTCGAGCATATTTGCTATACTGTGCCGTGGAGCATGGCGGAAAATCCTGCCGTCTCGATCAACGGCGGATATGACGAGGCGGGTTTTCCGATCGGCGTGCAGATCATCGGCCGCCGCTTCGACGACCTTGGCGTACTCGGCATGGCGAAGGCGTTCGAGGGCTTGCGCGGCGCACAACGGCCATGGCCGAGTGTGCCGGGGAAGTAAAGCACTCTCCGTCATTCCGGGATGGTCCGAAGGACCAGACCCGGAATCTCGAGATTCTCCGATGTGCAATTGCACATCATAGTTCGATGCTTCGCATCGCCTGACGGACTTCCGGGAGGAGAAAATATGACCTACGAGACAATCAAATACGAGGTCGCAGACCAGATCCTCACCATCACGCTGAACCGGCCCGACAAACTCAACGCCTTCAACGCCGCGATGCAGCGGGAAATAATCGAGGCGTTCGATGCCGCCGACAAGGACGACAATATCCGCGCCATCATCGTCACCGGCAGCGGCCGCGCCTTCTGCGCCGGCGCCGATCTTTCCTCCGGCGCCGACACTTTCGACCGCGACGCGCGGCGCGGGCCGGTGCGGCGATTGGCCGACGGCCGGGTCGACTACAGCGATCCCAATGCGCGCGACGGCGGCGGCCAGTTGACGCTGCGCATCTTCAAATGCCTCAAACCCGTGATCGCCGCGGTGAACGGGCCTGCGGTCGGCATCGGCGTCACCATGCAGCTCGCGATGGATATCCGCATCGCGTCTGAAGCCGCGCGCTTCGGCTTTGTGTTTTCCCAGCGCGGCATCGTGCCCGAGGCCGCCTCGAGCTGGTTCCTGCCGCGCATCGTCGGTATCTCGCAGGCGCTGGAGTGGTGCTACACCGGACGCGTGTTCCCGGCGCAGGAGGCGCTCGCCGGCCGCCTCGTCAGCAAGATCGTGCCGCCGGACGAGCTGCTGCCCGCCGCCCGCGCGCTGGCGCGCGAGATCGCGACCAAGACCGCGCCCGTAGCGATCGCGCTGATCCGGCAGATGATGTGGCGGATGCTGGGGGCCGACGATCCGATGGAGGCGCACAAGGTCGACAGCCGCGGCATCTACGAACGCGGCCGTTCCAATGACGTGAAAGAAGGCGTGATGTCGTTTCTGGAAAAGCGGCCTGCGAATTTTGGGAACAAGGTGTCGAAAGACATGCCCGATTATTTCCCGTGGTGGGACGAGCGGGAATATGAGTGAGACTCGTCGTCCCGGACAAGCGAGCGTTAGCGAGCGCGATCCGGGACCTATAACCACCGGCTCCAGTTTTACGAAGAGCGTCCACCAACCTGTCTTTCTCGATAGATCACGCGGTATGGGTCCCGGCGTTCGCCGGGACGACGGCTGATAGGCCGTTCCTCGCGTTCACCGCATCACCAACGCCACGCGCCCGATTGCCTTGCGGTCGATCAAGAGCCGCATCGCTTGCGCGAAATTCTCCAGCGGCAAACGGTGCGAGATGTGCGGGCGAATTTTGCCGGCTTCTGCCCATTCCAGCAGCGCCTCGATCCGTGCCTCTCCCAGGTTCGGATTTCTCCGCGCCGCTTCCCCGGCGCGGACGCCGAGCACGCTCGCGCCCTTGATCAGGAGCAGATTGGTGCGGGCTTGCCCGATGCCGCCGGTGAAACCGATGACGAGGAGGCGCGCGCCCCAGGCGATGCAGCGCAGGCTGTTTTCGAAAATCTCCCCGCCGATGGGATCGAACACCACGTCGGCGCCGCGGCCCTCGGTGATGCGCTTGACGGCCTCACGAAACGGTTCGCGCGCATAGAGCACGAGATGATCGGCGCCGCGCGCTTTAGCGACGTCAAGTTTTTCTTCCGATGACGCCGCCGCGATCACGGTCGCGCCCATCATCTTGCCCATTTCGACCGCGGCGATACCAACACCGCCGCCGGCGCCGTGCACCAGCAATACTTCGCCCGGCAGAAGCTCGCCGCGATCGACCAGCGCGTGATAGGCGGTGCCGTGCGCGGCGAGGAACGTCGCGCCTTCCGCATAGTCAAAATTGGATGGCAGTCTCGTCAGTTGCGACGGCGTCACGACGGCTTGATCGGTGTAGGCGCCGTACCGCATCCGGACGATGACGCGATTCCCCACCGCGATGCCGGATACGCCCGAGGCGATCTCGATAACCTCGCCCGCGGCTTCCACCCCGGGCGTGAACGGCAGCTCCGGCTTGAGCTGATATTCGCCCGCCGCCATCAATATGTCGGGAAAGTTGATTCCGGCCGCATGCACGGCGACGCGCACCTGCCCTTGCGTCAACGCTACGGCGGGAAAATGTTCCAAACATAGCTGCTCGGGTGGGCCGAGTTCGCGGCAGACGACAGCTCTCGGCATCAGGCCGCGCTCGCCTTTCGACGCAGCAAGGCTTCGCGGATCAGCGGCAACCGGTCATTGCCGAAATACATGTCGGTCTTGTCGAGGAAGATGGTCGGCGAGCCGAACCCGCCGCGCGCCATCGCTTCGTCGGTATTGGCCTTGAGTTGATCCTTGACTGCCTGCTCGGCGATGCCGGCGAAGAATTTTGCCGGATCGACGCCGACGCGTTTGCAGACTTCGGCGAGCACCTCGTCCTTTGAGATGTCCTTGTCCTCGCCCCAATAAATCTCGAACACCGTCCGCGCGAACGGCACCACCTCCTTGCCGAGATAAATGCAGCCGCGCATCGCCTTGACGCTGTTGACCGGAAACACCGTCGGCCGCATCAAAATCTTTAGCCCAGCCAGCCGCGCCCAGTCGGCCATGTCCTTGTTCTGGTAGTTCAACTTGGCGGGCACCGGATTGTCCCGCCTTGCATAGACTTCCGGATTGATGGTGTTGAAGATGCCGCCGACCAGGATCGGCCGCCACGAAATCTCCTCGCCGAACTCCTTCGCCAATGGCTGGATGTTGTGGAAAGCGAGATAGGTCCAGGGGCTCGAACAGTCGAAGAAGAATTCGATCATGGCATTTCCTTTTTGTATGCGCTCGTTGTTTGAATCTCGGTATCTAACGCCCGTCATTGCGAGCGACGCGAAGCAATCCAGAATCTTTGCCCGGCGCGAATGGATTGCTTCGTCGCTCCGCTCCTCGCAATGACGACTGGAAAAATTACTTTCGTTCCGCGATCTCCTTCGCTCTTTGCCCGAACATGTTCTTGCGCGCCTCCTCGTCGAACGGCTCTTTGACGAACTTGCCTATTGCCAAGCCGGCCTGCACCTGCGGCCGCGCGCGCACTGCTGCGTACCAGCGCTTGACGTTTGGATAGTCGTCAAGGGTAAAGCCCTGCGCCTTGTGGGTCATGGTCCAGGGAAAGCAGGCGATGTCGGCGATCGAATAGTCGCCGGCGACATAGGCGCCGGTCTTGCCCAATTGCGTGTCGAGCACGTGATAGAGCCGCGCCGCCTCGTCGCGGTAGCGTTCGATGGCGTAGGGAATTTTCTCCGACGCATAGAGCGCGAAATGCCCATGCTGGCCAAGCATCGGGCCAAGCCCGCTCATCTGCCACATTACCCATTGGATCACGACCGATCGCGCGCGCAAATCCTGCGGCAGAAAGCGGCCGGTCTTGTCGGCGAGATAGATCAGGATCGCGCCGGTCTCGAACACGGAGAACGGCCCGCCGCCGTCGGGAGGCGCGCGATCGACGATCGCGGGAATGCGGTTGTTCGGGCTGATCGCCAGGAATTCCGGCTTGAACTGGTCGCCGGCGCGGATGTTGACGGGAATGACATGATAGGGAATGCCGAGTTCCTCCAGCATGATCGAGATTTTCCAGCCGTTCGGCGTGGGCGCGTAATAGAGGTCGATCATGGGTCCTTCCGAAAAGTGGGGCTGGCTTCGATCCTACCCCCTGCTTTCGTCGCATTCTACTCCCCGAAATCCGATGTACCTCGCGCCCGGGACATGGCATTAGACGCTGCAATAAAACGCTAGAAACCTCAAGGACACGCCAAGATGCTGTTTCCTACCACGATCGCAGGCTCCCTGCCCAAGCCCGAATGGCTGGCCGAACCCAATACGCTGTGGGCGCCCTGGAAATCGAAGGGCGATGAGCTGGCGCGCGCCAAGCGCGACGCCACGTTGCTGGCGGTGAAGCTGCAGGAGGACGCCGGTATCGACATCGTCACCGAGGGCGAACAGGCCCGGCAGCACTTCGTTCACGGCTTCTTAGAAAAGGTCGAGGGCATCGATTTCGCCCACAAGGTCGAGATGGGCATCCGCAAGGACCGCTACAAGGCGATGGTGCCGCAGGTCATCGCGCCGCTGCGGCTGAAGGGCCGCGTCCATGCCGAGGAGGCCCGCGTCGCGCGTACCCACACCACGCGCAAGCTGAAATTCACCATGCCCGGCCCGATGACCATCATCGACACCATCGCCGACCAGTATTACGGCGACCGCGTCAAAATGGCGTTCGCCTTCGCCGACCTGCTCAACGAGGAAGCCAGGGCGCTGCAGGCCGACGGCGTCGATTTGATCCAGTTCGACGAACCCGCCTTCAACGTCTACATGGACGAAGTCAACGACTGGGGCATCAAAGCGCTGGTGCGCGCCGCCGAAGGGCTGACCTGCGCCACCGCGGTCCACATCTGTTACGGCTACGGCATCAAGGCCAACACCGACTGGAAAGCGACGCTCGGCGGCGAGTGGCGGCAATATGAGGATATCTTTCCGGCGATCGCCAACAGCCCGATCCAGCAGGTCGCGATCGAATGCCGCAATTCCAAGGTCCCGCTGGAACTGCTTGCCCTGCTCAAGGGCAAGATGGTTCAGGCCGGCGTGATCGATGTCGCCAGCGACGCGGTGGAGACCGCGGAGGACGTCGTGAAGGTGATCGAAGCCGTCGCCAAATTCGTGCCGAAGAGCAACATCATGCCGACCACCAATTGCGGCATGGCGCCGATGCGCCGCGATATCGCCGAAGCCAAGCTGATGGCGCTAGGTGCGGGCGCGAAGCTGGCAAGAGCGCGGTTCGGGTGAGCATGCCGTCATTGCGAGCGGAGCGAAGCAATCCATTGTCGCTGAAGAAAAGAAAGAAAGAGTGGATTGCTTCGTCGCTCACGCTCCTCGCAATGACGTGTTGAAATGCTAAGCGATCGACTCCCTCGCACTCCGATGCAGCACCGGCCGGTAACCCGCTGAAAACGCGCGCAAGGTCGAGGGCGGCGTCAGCAGCATCGCGCCTTCGATTCCCCCCTTGGCTTCGCGGTAGCCTTCCGGCGACCACTTCAGCGCCGTTCCTTGCGCGATCAAAAAGCTTTCCTGTCCCGCCTTCACCATCGCACCGTCCGGCAATTGCAAAAGTGGAGCTGGAAGCGCATGCAATTGTTTCTTCCTCCCCTCCAGCCGCTCGCGGTGAAGCACGATGTCGATGTCATCGGCGCGGAGGTTCGAGGTACCGTTGCCTTGCTCCCAGGCGCTGCGAAACCGCCTGGCGTCGTCGCGGCGGCAGAAGAAGCACGGCCGATGGCCGGCCGCAAAGGCAGTGGCCTCGTCGAGAAAGAACAGTTCGGTCCAGCTTCGGCCACCCATCACCTGACGCCGCCGTCCTTTGAATTCGCAAACGCAGGTGAGCCAGGCGCGGCTCGCCCAGCGCCGCGTCAAGGTCCTGGTTGCGGGATCATGAATGATGCCGCGGTTGCCGGTGAACATCCCGCGATGTGGCGTTGCGATGATGTCGCCTGACGGCGTGACGCGGTTTTGTAGCGGCATCCGCTTTAGCCCCAGCCGTCATTGCGAGGAGCGTTAGCGACGAAGCAATCCAGTTTGCCGCGGCATGGATTGCTTCGCTTCGCTCGCAATGACGATGTCACGCCGCGCCGTCACGGATCGGCGGCTGGAACGACAGCGCGGTGTCCCAGGGAAAGAAGATCCAGGTGTCCTGCGACACTTCGGTGATGAAGGTATCGACCATCGGCCGTCCCATCGGCTTGGCGTAGACGGTGGCGAAGTGCGCCTCCGGCAAGATGTCGCGCACCAGCCGCGCGGTCTTGCCGGTGTCGACGAGGTCGTCGACGATCAGCAGTCCCCTGCCGGTGCCGCCGCCGAGCTTGGCAGTGTCGGCCGAAATGCTCTTGAGAACCTTCAAATCGCTCTGCTTGGTATGGTCGTAGCTCGTGACGCACACGGTATCGATGACGCGAACGCCGAGTTCGCGGGCGACGATCGCGGCCGGCACCAGACCGCCGCGGGTGATCGCGATGACCGCGTGAAACGGCCCGACTTCATTGAGCCGCCAGGTCAACGCCCGGCAATCCCGGTGAAACTGGTCCCATGAAACCGGAAAGGCCTTGCCGGCCCGCTCCTGCGCACTCAGTTCCGGATGCTCCGCCATGACACGCTCCTTAAATCCCTCAAATAAAGACCGCCGCTACCGGACCACGTTCAATCCCGCCAGCATCTCCTTGACCGCGGCCATCGCGGCGGCGAGCTTGTCCGGATCGCGCGAGCGCACCACCAGATTGGTGTTCGGCTTCTTCTCCTCATCGATGAACGGATAGCTGCCGATGATGGTGTCGGGATGGGCGTTGGCGATCTCGCGCAAGGGCCCGCCGATATCGCCTTCGCGAGCATTGGCGCGAACGCTGTCGGACAGCATCCGCAACCCGGATTTGAGTTTCGGCGCGACGATATCCATCATCGCCTGCATGATCGAGGGCACGCCGGCCATCACGATGACATTGCCGAGCTTGAAGCCGGGCGCCAGGATGGTCGCGCTCTGGATCAGTTCGGCGCCGTCGGGAATGCGCGCCATGCGCATCCGCGCCTCGTTCAGATCCTGCGCGCTCCAGCGCTCCTTGAAGCGGGCAACGACTTCGGGATGATGATCGATGCCGACGCCGAAGGCCTTCGCCACGCTGTCGGCAGTGATGTCGTCATGGGTGGGGCCGATGCCGCCGGTAGTGAAGACATAGTCGTAGCGATGACGCAACGCGTCGAGCGCGGCGATGATCTCCGGCTCTTCGTCGGCGACGACGCGGACTTCCTTAAGGTCGATGCCGATATTGGTGAGGTATTCGGCGATGAAGCCGATATTCTTGTCCTTGGTCCGCCCGGACAGGATCTCGTCGCCGATTACCAGAATTCCCGCCGTGACGATTTCGCTCATGACCTCTCCTAAAAGCCGCTCACCGCGCGGGGGTATCCACCCGCAAGGCAGCCTCGTTCCCCTGCCCGGCCAACATATTGAAGTCTGGCGGGTTTTGCCGACGGAATAAGCAGCCGCCAGCCGCTTTTTCATGCACCATCGCGCCCTTTCAGGCAAATGCTCTGGACCAATCCATATCGCGCCGGCACAGGCCTTGCTACCATCCTGTGAAGTCATGCACTGTGTCCTACGGCGTCGAAGGGCAATCGGGATTTATGGCAGTTGCATTCGATGAAATGAACGGCGGCGGCGGCGACATTCGCCCGGCCTATCAGGAACTCTCCCGCTGGCTCAAGGAGACGCCGCCGGACGCCCTGGAATATCGCCGGCAGGAAGCCGAGCTATTGTTCCGCCGGATCGGCATCACCTTTGCGGTTTACGGCGATGCTGAAGCCCAGGAGCGGCTGATCCCCTTCGACGTGATTCCAAGAATCATGTCGGCGAAGGAATGGACGGTTCTCGAAAAGGGTCTCAAGCAGCGGGTGCGCACGCTCAACATGTTCCTGCGCGACATCTATCACGGCCGCGACATCCTGCGCGCCAATATCGTCCCCGAAGACCTGATCTTCCAGAATCCGGTGTTCCGACCGGAGATGAACGGCCAGGCCGTCCCCCACGACGTCTACGTCCACATCGCCGGCATCGACATCATCCGGGTCGACGCAGACAAGTTCATCGTGCTGGAGGACAATGCGCGCACGCCGTCCGGCGTGTCGTACATGCTGGAAAACCGCGAAATCATGATGCGGCTGTTTCCCGACCTGTTCGCCCGCCATCGCATCGCGCCGGTGGAACGATATCCCGATGAATTGCTGTCGACGTTGCGATCGGTGGCGCCGCTTTCGGCCGCAGCCGAGCCGACGGTGGCGCTGATGACGCCCGGCGTCTACAACTCCGCCTATTACGAACATTCGTTCCTCGCCGACAAGCTCGGCATCGAGCTCGTGGAGGGCCGCGACCTCATCGTCAAGGACGATGAGGTTTTCATGCGCACCACCGAGGGCCTCAAACGCGTCGATGTCATCTACCGCCGCGTCGACGACGACTTCCTCGATCCCCTGACCTTCCGCGCCGATTCGGCGCTCGGCGTGCCCGGGCTGATGTCGGCCTATGCCGCCGGCAACATCACGCTCGCCAATGCGGTCGGCACCGGCATCGCCGACGACAAGGCGATCTACTCCTACATGCCGGAGATCGTGAAATTCTATCTCGGCGAAGAGCCGATCCTCAAGAACGTGCCGACCTGGCGCTGCCGCGAGCCGAAGGATCTGGCCTACGTGCTCGACAACCTGAGCGAATTGGTGGTGAAGGAAGTGCACGGCTCCGGCGGCTACGGCATGCTGATAGGACCGGCTGCGACCAAAGCGACCATCGAGGCGTTTCGCGAAAAACTAAAGCGCGAGCCGGAGGGTTTTATCGCGCAACCGACACTGGCGCTTTCGACCTGCCCGACCTGCACCGAGGCTGGCCTTGCGCCGCGCCACGTCGATCTGCGCCCCTTCGTGCTGACGGGGAGCAACCACGTCACCATCGTGCCGGGCGGCCTGACGCGTGTGGCGCTGAAGGAAGGCTCGCTGGTGGTGAATTCGAGCCAGGGCGGCGGCACCAAGGATACCTGGATATTGGATGAGTGAGATGTTGGAGAAGAACTGACATAACATGCTGTCGCGCACGGCTGAAAATCTCTACTGGCTCGCCCGCTACGTCGAACGCGCGGAATATCTGGCGCGCACCATCGAGGCGACGCTGCGCGTGACCGCGCTGCCGAGCGCCTATATCGGCAAGACCAACGAATGGGATTCGGCGCTGATGACGGCGGGCGTCGGTCCGAGCTTCTACCAGACCCATAAGGAGGCCGACGAGCAAAGCGTCGTCGACTATCTGTCATTTTCAGCCGAAAATCCGTCCTCGATCAAGAACTGCATCGAAAATGCCAGGCTCAATTCACGCTCGGTGCGCACCGCGCTCACAAGCGAGATGTGGGACACCATCAATTCGGCATGGATCGATCTCGGGGAACTCTGGGGCAAGGGCACCAAGACCCGCGAGGAACTCGCAAAATTCCTGCGCTTCGTGCAGGAGACCTCGCTGCGGTTCGACGGCTCGGCCTACCGCACCATGCTGCGCAACGACGCCTTCTGGTTCTCGCGCCTCGGACTGAATCTGGAACGCGCCGACAACACCGCGCGCATTCTCGATGTGAAATATCACGTGCTGTTGCCCGAGGAAGAGCATGTCGGCGGCCCGCTCGACTATTATCAATGGACCTCGATCCTGCGTTCGGTGTCGGCGCTGACCGCCTATCACTGGGTCTATCGCGAGACGTTGAAACCCTGGCTGATCGCCGATCTCCTGATCCTCAACGATTCGTTGCCGCGCTCGCTGGCGAGCTGCTACGGCAATCTGGTGCGCAACCTCGACCAGATCGGCGTCGCCTATGGCCGCCAGGGCGCCGCCCAGCGCCACGCCCGCGGCGTCCGCAACCGGCTGGAACACAGCCATATGGACGATATCTTCCAGCACGGCGTGCATGAATTCATCCAGGAATTCATCGCCGATAATTCAAGGCTCGGTGAAATCATCACGCGGCAGTATCTAATCTAACGTTAGAAACTTGATGTGGAATCGGACGCAACCGCCGGCTCGGTCTCACCTCTCCCTTGGGGAGAGGTCGGATCGCTCTTGCGATCCGGGTGAGGGGTTACGGCCTAACGATGGACCGTAACCCCTCACCCCAACCCTCTCCCTACGGGAGAGGGAGCGCGCTCCGTTGACGCAATCGCAACACGACTCGGACAGTCCACCCCATGCGCCTGCGCATCGCCCATTCCACCACCTACCGCTACGAGCCGGCGGCGACCGGCATCATTCAGATCCTGCGGATGACGCCAGGTAGCCATGACGGCCAATATGTCGCCGAATGGCAGATCGACGTCTCCACCGACTCCCGCCTCCATTTGCACCAGGACGCGTTCGGCAATGTCACGCATGTGCTGACCGAGGGCGCGATTTCCGGCCTCACGATCAACGTCGAAGGCCTGATCGAAACCCACGACACCGGCGGGGTGCTCCGCGGCACCGACGAGCGGTTTCCGCCGAGCCTGTTCCTGCGCGCAACGCGGTTGACCGAAGCCAACCCGGCGATGGCCACCTTTGTGCGCGAGCTGCGTTCGGAATCGGAGGCCGACGTGCTCGGTTTCCTGCACGCGTTGATGCTGCAAATCAACGATCACATGACCTTCGATGTCGATCCCACGCACAGCGGAACCTCGGCGGTCGAGGCCTTCGCGCTCAAGCGTGGCGTCTGTCAGGATTACGCGCATATCTTCATCGCCTGCGCGCGTTCGGGCGGCGTGCCGGCGCGCTTCATCTCCGGCCATTTCATGCGCTCGGACGGCTCCACGCATCAGCAGGCCGGCCACGCCTGGGCCGAAGCTTATGTGCCGGATCTCGGCTGGGTCGGCTTCGACGCGGCGAATGCGATCTGCACCACCGACGCCCACGCCCGCGTCGCCGTCGGTCTCGATTACCTCGGCGCCGCGCCAGTGCGCGGCACGCGATATGGCGGCGGCAACGAAACGCTGACGGTTTCGGTCAAGGTCGATCAGGCCGGCCGGCACGGTCAGTGGCAGAGCCAGTCGTGAGGCGTGAACCCATGAATTTGGAGTGGTCGGCAGACGTCCGCTTTGCAGAAATCGGCCTTGGTTACAGCGCGAATAACAGATGCCGCCGACGGAGACGGCCAAGCCCGGCGGAGAATACATGCCGCCAATCGTTTCCAATACACCCATCCCGACGCAGAAGGCTGGCAAAAGCGCCTGATGGCCCACGGCTATCTTCAAGACTTGCTTAAAGCAGAAACATTGCGCGCGTCAGGCCCACTCAAAGGTATTCCCGACAGGCCTGCGATTGATCATATCCGCGCCCGACCGTCAGAAATTGGATGAGATCATTTCCGAAGACCCGTTTGCCAAAGAGGCTGATCGAAGAAATGACGCTGGTCGAATGGAACCCGATCTTTGGTGTGTTCAGTGGCGACCCCAGCATGCCGGGCCAGATACAAAGCAGTCTGCTGAAATCAAGGCCACTGAGCTGGACATACCCCGGTCCGAATTTCGCGGAGGCCAAAGTTATCTAGGCTTTCCCGGCTGTCCATTAACCGGTAGGATGCCTTTTGTTTCAATTGTGGTGGCGCAATACGCCGCCAAAATGTTAGCGCTCGAGCATCCCCGGTCAGTTGGGAAATGCTAGCGGATAGTAACATCGGCGGTGCGTTGACGCGCGACAACATACCGGGAGGAATTCCATGAATCGGATATCTCTAATAAGCGGGCTGTTACTGATAGGCATGCTGTCATTTCCCGCAACGGCGGCAGAAGAGCATGTGGCCGTTTCTCCGGATAATTTAAAATGGGCTGCTGCCCCACCCGCCTTTCCGAAAGGCGCGCAGATTGCGGTTTTAAGCGGCGATCCTTCGAAGGACGGCCTCTATGTCGTCCGTCTGAAGGTGCCTGCCGGATACAAAGTTCCGGCGCATACTCATCCGAATGATGAAAATATCACCGTCATCTCAGGGACATTCAACATCGGAATGGGTGACAAACTCGATGAGAAAAAGGGGGATGTGCTCAAGGCCGGAGGGTTTGTCCACATGCCAAAAGGTATGCAGCATTTTGCGTGGTTCACCGAGGACTCCATCGTCCAGCTGCATGGGATGGGGCCGCAGAGCATCATCTACATCAATCCGGCCGACGATCCGCGCAAGGGCAATTAGTCTCTAAACGGGCCACTTCGCTTGGAACCGACATTGCACTCTGGGCGCCGGTGGTCAAAGCCCGTAGGGCGAATTAGCAGTAAGGCGTAATCCGCCATCTCGAAGGTGCAACGGCGGATTACGCTGACGCTAATGCGCCCTACGGTGCTGAAACAGCAAGCCTTCGCCCGCGCAGATCAAGTACATTCCGTTTTGGTCCGACCTTGTCGAGCGGTTCGCGCAGAACCGCAATCGCTCCACGTGAACTTCCGCTCCAGGTCAAGTCGGAAGAACTCAGCGTGAGCCATGTCTTCCGGTATACCCCAGTCAACGGACATCTTCAGAGCCGGTCGGCATATCGCGAAAATGTTCCTTCCAGACGCATCCGCGCGCCGGCAGCGAAGACGGCACATCCAAGCTCAGATAAAGGAGATGATCCGCCCCACGAGCCACGTGGCAGCCGCCCACCCAGCACCGGTGAAGAAGCCGACGCAAAACCAAACGCCGATGAGGTGCAGGTTGACGGTGGAGGGCATATTAAATTCTCCCGGTAGCTGAGGACGACGAGTAGACCACAAGAATGATATCGTAGTCTCGACAGATTTCTAGCCTTGCTCCTTCCGAAAATGGTCCGGAACATGGATTTCTGCATCGAAAGCGCGCGCTGCAAAAGGTCTAGCGGTACCAAACGCCAGTCGTGATGCCTGCGAAGCAACTCTGTCCCTCATCCTGAGGAGCCGCGCTTGCGCGGCGTCTCGAAGGATGGCGGCATCGGGGCCGCATGGTTCGAGACGCGCGAAGCCGCGCTCCTCACCATGAGGATCAATTTTCAAGAGGATATGACCTCAGGCAGCCTGGCGCGGATAAAGGCGGCGGTCGCCTCGCACGCATTTGGGCTTTCAAAGCCGCGACTTGGAATGGTGACCGCGGAAGAAGACCCGGTCCAGAGCAGCAAGAGATCATTCTCGTAAGTAAAGCGGCTGAAGGCGGCCCAGCGCCATCTTGCCTCGGATATCTTGCCCGTCAGCGTGACCCCCGTCGCATCGAACGCGACGGTCTTGGCCTCGAACGCGTTGGGCGTGCCGGCCAGATACCGGTTGCTCGCGATCCGGCGAATGACGTAACCCGCCACCAGCATCGCGCAACCGCCGAGCAGAAATGCGAACAGGCTCGCCCGGCCGATCAGGTCGCCAGTAGCGGTACTGCCAGAAAGAGATGTTCCGATGGCGCGGAAGGCGAGCGCAACTGGGATGGCTCCGACGAATACCGCAAGAAAAGCGATGAAATTGCCCCGACGCGGCTGATGCCGGTTCACGACCGCAAAATATCGCGCGTAATCGTCGGCCGTCATCGAAAATGTCACCGCAATCCGATCAACGATGGCGTCACTCATTTCTCAAGCCCCGCGCGAAGGTGAACGTCTATCGGACGCTTCATCTCCCATCTCACGCTCAACCGTCATGCCCCGCCACTGGGTCTCGCCTTCGGCGAGCCCGATCACAGGCTCCGGCGAGGCATCAACGAGTCGTCCCTGCGAACGCAGGGACCCATAACCACCGGCGACTGTTTTACGAAGAACGTCGGCCAACTCATCTTATCGATAGCACAACGCGGTATGGGTCCCTGCGTTCGCAGCGACGACACTGATTGATGTATCCCGCGTTCAACTGACGCAACTGATTTGCCCGACGGGTCGTCGTTGCAAACTCTCCGGCCGTTTGTCCAGCCCCCTTTGTAAAAATATTTCTGTTTTTCCGAAGTGCAAATCAGATGTATATCTCGCCCATCCCGCACCCCTCAGGAGGGGCGTTGCGCATCGTCACGGACGTTGGGTGCGGGATGCGGTGGATGCTTTGGCGGCGCAAGACGGGCGGCGCGAAAGCGGACGGCGAAGTCGTGTGGTCCTGGCATCCCGACGCTGATGTCAAGCTCGCGAGGTGATGATCTTGCGGGCGACGGGGGCAAGAAAGCCCGGTCCCCGGGGAGAGCGCGATATAAGCTGTAAACCATTGCGCGGGGAATGCCGGGTGAAACCGGTGTGACCGTGGTGACTACGCTCGTATGCTTATTTTATTTTGCATGCGAGGCTGCGGGCGCATCGAGCGCCCGGTATTCCCTGCGCCCTCTGTTTTTCAGGGCCGATGATTTCGCACGACCCGGACGCGACAGCGTTGCGGGAATGCGGGGGTGTGTACTAAGTCACCTCGCCCCGCTTGCGGGGAGAGGTCGGATCGCCTCTTGGCGATCCGGGTGAGTCTCACCGCGTGCTCGTCTGTTCCCCGTATTTGCGGACGCAGCCCCTCACCCCAGCCCTCTCCCCGCAAGAGCGGGGCGAGGGAGAAGTGGGGTTGGACGCCTCTTGCGAAATTGGCTAGTAATTTGCGCGCGCGTCGAGTGTGGTTTGGGGATGCGGAAATGACCTATTGTTGCGGAGTGCTGGTGCGGGACGGGCTCGTCATGATTGCCGACACCCGCACCAACGCCGGGCTCGACAATGTCTCGACCTTCCGCAAGCTCCACATCTTCTCCAAGCCGGGCGAACGCATCATGGCGATCGCCAGCGCCGGCAATCTCGCGATCAGCCAATCGGTGCTCTCGACCCTGACCGAGGGCCTCGAGGACCCCGCCACCGGCGAACTCGAAACGCTCATGAACGCGCCGACCATGTTCCAGGCCGCGCAGCGCATCGGCAAAGCCATTCGCTCCGTCCACGCCACCGAAGGCATTGCGCTGAAGTCGGAGGATATCAGCTTCGACGTGTCGTTCCTGTTCGGCGGTCAGATCAGGGGGTCGCGGATGCGGCTGTTCATGGTCTACCCGGCCGGCAACTTCATCGAA